>OLNH01000491.1_pt1 | contig 33506 bp, 39 predicted proteins | sample 1643101 | NCBI WGS metagenome assembly OLNH01 (sample SAMEA3136758, study PRJEB25190) | human gut metagenome | biome: human gut; feature: human-associated habitat; material: faeces | place: Austria | collected 2013 | reverse complement strand
TCCGCGGCGCGCGGCGAGCCGGTCGCGTTTATCGACTCGACCCGCCTCTCCACGGCGCTCTTGCGAGGCCGTGCTCGTCCATGGCCTCGCGCTTGGGCTTGCCGGCGCTGTGGAGGCCGACTATCCGCCTCTTGAAATCGCCGGTGGAATGCCTCGGGTGCCCGGGGTCCCTCATATACGGCCCTCCCGTCTCCTGCGCCCCTTCCGGAACTGTCCGCATCAGTGTAGCCAATCCAGCATGTCCTGCTCCTTCTCCGCTGCCGTGTCCTGGATGATGGAGTCGTCGAACTGCACGCGGACCTCGCCCTCGTCAGGGATGCCCTCGCCGAAGGATCGCGACGCGTGCATGACTGCTTTCGCTATCGAGACGATCGAGCCCTCCAGGCTATTCTCGTGCCGGCGGATGTTGCGCATGAGCGCCGAGTTGTCGGAAGAGACCTCGGTGGCCGTCTTCACATACCCCCGGGACTCGTTCATGTCGAAGTAGCTGATGCCGAAGCCTGTGAGATCTCCAAGCATCTGCAGGGCCACGCGGAACGCCTCGATCTGCCCATTGGTGCGCAGCGTCGGCGCGAACTCCTGGATCGTGTCCTCCGTGCTCATGACCTTGCGGAAGACGGTGCAGTCCTGCTTGCCGAAGGGAATGGTGACGTTCTTGTTGCCGTTCTGCTCTCTGTCAAAAAGGACGTCCGACAAGAACACCCTCATCTTCGAGAGGTCGATCTCGTTGATAAGAGCATCGAAGGTGAGGCCCACGGCCTGGACGGCGTCCACCGCATCAGCGAATACCGACTGTCCGTAGGGACTCATATCCACCCCGGTATTGGTGATTGCAGGTTTGACAATGCCGAAGGCGGGGAAAGGACAGCCCGTGTCGTAGATCGGGAGGATGCCCGCAGGCGCGAGCTCGTTTCCCTCGTGGTCGAAGCACACGGTGACGATCCTGTACGTCTCCTCTGTTTCATGGGGGAGAAGAGCACCCTCGTTCTCGTGGGAAGGTGAAGATGGGGAAAGGTCCGCCGAGAAGCCCATACCACCGCGCAGGTGCATCTGCAGCTGGTCCACGGCCTTGCCCCTATAGAACGCCCGCGTGACGAAAGCGCACTCCGAGATCCCGTCCTCGTCCCATGAGAGTGGGATGACCATGCGCGCGTCGTAATGCCGGATGCGAACCTTCCTCTTGCCCAGGTCAATCCAGAGTGCCCAAGCGCCCGTGCCCAGGCCGAAGGCGCGCACGACGTTCGCCTGCGCCGCATTCATGAAGTTGGTGGAAGAGAAGAACGAGTTGATCCAGTCGGTCGCCCTCTGATCCTCGCACACGACCTTGACCTCTTCATTGAGAAGAAGAGAGCCCCACTCCTTGCATACACGCATGGCAGGATGAATAGACCGACGATGAACAGCATAAACTCTGCCCATGCCGTCCTTATCCCGGTAGTCGTAGAACTCCCCGCGTGCGCTCATCCAGCCATCCCACGACCGTATCCAGGGTTCCATGTCATCCAGGGGAAGAACGAATCCGAGCTTCCTCAGGTAGTCCTTAACATGCTCCGGCACCCAGTATTCGTCCAAGCCATTAGCGCCCATGCTGAAACCTCCTTCAACCACACCGAAAGGCATGGTGAAGTTTCAACGCATGTCACAAGTAGGCTATTGATGCAGTTTGGCTAAGAGACTATTTCGAGCTAGAGGGCCAGATCTCGCAGAACTCTTTGAAGAGCGCTTGCGTCCGAGCCCTGATGTCAGCTTCGCGCCAAACAAGCGGGTCGCGGTCTGTCACTTCTTTGGTAATCATGAATGCGGTCTGGTCTTTCATGCCCTTTTGCCACCGCTTGCGCAGCTGGCATCCGTTCACCTTATCGGCGAAAGCATAGTTCTTCAGGTCTTTGTTCAGACGCGAAGGTAGAAGAGTCATGTTGCCGATTTCGTAGACGGCGGCAGTGCGCGCATTCTCAGCATCGTTCCCGGAAAGCTCGACGCCGCGCTCGTCAATGCAGGGAAGCACGTCTAGGCCCCAATGCTGGCGCCACTTCTGCGGCATGATGTGCTCCAGCTCAAATGAGTACTTCAACTCTGCCCCATGCAGGTCAGATTCGGGGTCCATGTGCCTGTGCAGCTCGATCCAGAAAAGTACGAGCCCAGCACGCGTGCTGTAGATGTTTCGAAGCGAGGCAAGAAGGCGGTCGTCTGCTACCTCGGGCTTGGAAAGGGCTTCCTCGAAGTCGAACTTGCCCTCGATCATCTCGTAGGCCTGGGTGTTGTAGTTGCGCGTTGAGTTGCCGATGACGTAATTGCGCATCAGGTAGCGTTCGAGCAGGTTAAAAACAGCCGCCTGCTCATCCTCCGGCAGCGTCTTCATCGTCTTCAGGATGAAAGCGTCGAATGTTGCGAGTCGCATGACCTTCAGCATCTTCAACAGGCGCGTTGTGCTGTCCTCGAAGCTGAAGGCCGTGATCTCGTCAAATCCGATGAACGTCTCGCGGTAGGTCTCGGCGTAATCGCAAATCTCGCGAATGAAGGCCTCGATCTCGGCGGCATCCATCCCGGAGACATGCCTCGAGTAGCAAGGAGCCAGTTCTGCAACCTTGTCCTTGGCAGGGTTGAATATCTGTTTTATCTGCGCAAATGCGCTAAAGAAAAGGTCAATGTTGCTTCGGACGTTATGGCCGACACCCACGGTGTCAAGCCAGGTGTTGAGCGTGTCGGAATCGCGCTCGAATGTCTCGAACCAAGTTTCATCGTACAGCGCGCCAGCGTGGGCCTTTGCCCAAGCCTCGTCGGAGCCTCCCTTGTTGGTGTCGATCACTCGCTGGAAGAGTTCGTTCTTGATAATGTCAGAAGTGGTCAGCTTCACGCCCGTGCTGTTGATGGCATCGAAGATGACCTGCTCGTTTTCGTCCTCGCGGAGCTCGATGAACACGAGCACCTCACGGTCGTCGTATGTCAGCTTCTCGGTTACGCTTTGAAGCTCTTCATCAGTTGCCATCGCGAACATCTCGCGGAAGAACTTGTAGCAGTAGACGAGCCTGTTTTCTGGGACAACCTCGTCTCCCAATTCGATGCCGGCATATTTGCCGTCGATGATGTCCTTGTAGAACGGGGCATCGACCTTCGAATGTTCGATCTTGTAGCTGCGCTCCTTTACACGGCCGCCAGACGTGAGCTTTGTTCGGACAAAGTAGAGATACTCCTCGTATTCTTCCTCGGTGGCCTTATCCCCGAAATGGTCGATAAGCGCCCGCAGAAGAATCGTCAGCGTGGTCAAGCGCTGCTGCCCGTCTACGACTTGCTGATACATGCGCTCCCTGAGCGGGTCCTCGACGTCCTTCAGGATGATGGATCCAAGGAAGCAGCTCCTCTTGGGCGAGGAAAGCTCCTTCCAAAGATCCTCCCAGTTTCCGAGCTGCCAGACGTAGGTTCTCTGGAAGAAGGGGATCTTGTAGATGACCTGTCGCTTAATCCTGCTGAAGGGGTATTCCTTGGCCTGCATGTATCCTCCGCAATCGCTTAATCGTTCAACGAAGGCTAATTATAGCTGCTAGGCGCAGGTGTATTCAGGGCGCCTTGTCCTGTGTCCGACGTTTGGGTTTTGGAATACGTCGAAGTCTTGGCCTCTGTCGAAAGCTCTGCTCTCATTACTGGCGTATGCACCCATGCCTTAGAATTCAGGCATCGTGTTATAAAAAGGGAAGCCGAGGAAATGACTATGCAGAACAGGTACGCGGGAGATATAGGCGACTACAGCAAACTCGGACTTCTGAGGGCCCTGCACTTGGCTGGCTTCTCGATTGGGCTCAACTGGTACCTCACACCTGACGAGACGCACAACAGCGACGGCCGCCATGTGGACTATCTCAAGCAGGAGAAGTACCGTACATGCGATCCGGGACTATGGTTTGGCCTCAAGACGATTGTCGATGGAGACAACCGAGAAGTGCGCTACATGCAAAACGACGATATCCTCCAGGCCACGTTCTTCTCGGACTGCCTCGATTTCAGGAGGAAGAAGAAGGCGAAAAGGATCGAGCTTCGCTCTGAGTGGTTCGCAAAGTCACTTGACGTCATGGCCGGGAATGAGATCGTGTGCGTTGATCCCGATAACGGCCTGGTCGTTTCATCCGCTAAGGGGAAGCCGAAGGAGAACAAGTACGTACTGCCCGCAGAGCTCGCCAGTTACTATGCCCAGGGCTCCACAGTCGTCTATTACCAGCACAAGGCTCGGTATAAGGACGAGCACTACATCTGGCAGCTAGAAGAGCTTTTAAGAAGAGAAGACCTTCCCAGCGTGTCTGGGATGGTGTTGAAGTTCGAGAAGGTCTCCCAGCGCTACTACATGTTCCTCATCCAGCCGAGGCACAAAGAGACGGTCGAGAAGGCCGTGAAGGGCATGCTCGCAACTGCCTGGGGCGATCACTTCCGCCAGCTCTATCCCGTGAAGGCTTAAACGCCGAGAAGGGCGAGAAGAGCCAGCGTCACCAAGGCGCATGCCAGCAGCCGTAAGAACTCAATCAATGTGAAGACGCCGACGATGACGAACAGGATGAGAAGAGCGCCGATAAGAGCCATTGCCTAACCTCGCATGCGTCGTCGAGCATCGCGTATCTCACCGCGTCGATGCTGTGGTCATTGCCATCCGGGATCTCGTCTATCCAGTTGCCCTCCTTGTCCCTCTCGAACTCCTTCAAGGTGAATTCGGAGAAGGTCAAGGGATATCGCTCGCTGTCAATCACGATCTCGCGCAGCCCAGCCAGCCATTCGTAGGAAAGCCGGCGCATCCTGGCCTTCCTGGCCGCGTGAACGCGAAGGCCGAGCTCGCGCCTCCACACGTTCATCTGCACCTTGGAGTCGGGCGTGTCGTCGCAGTAGATGATCTGGTCGTGGAAGTAGGGCTCGCCGCCCACCTCGTCTGGGAAGGTGAGAGAATCGACCACTATGCGCCCGGTCTCCGCCGGCATCATCTTGTTGGCCGAATGCTCCTCGAAGATGAGAAGGCGCCGCGCATCAGGCTCCCAGGCACAGCGCACGAAGCGCCACGGGTCCGGGAACCAGCCCCAGTCAACGCCGTTTCGGATGCGCTGGAAGGTGCGGATGCGAGAGTCGGAAAGCTTCGCCTCGTGCACGTTGTCGAAGATCGCGCCGCCGGTGCTGGTTATCTCGCCCAGGTACTCCCAACGCCAGGCCTTCTCGTTCGTGTCGTGCAGGTACTCGGCCTCCTCCACGAACGGCGCGCCCAGCCAGTCAGGGTGGGAATCGATCACGTCGAGATAAGAGCTCCCGCGCACAAGGGTGTCGTCGCGCCGAATGCGCTCCAGGAGCTCCACGTTCACCCACGACCACATCGTCTTAGGCGGGTTGTAGGAATAGAAGATCCAGAAGCGGTCACCGCCACGGCGCAGAGAGTTGAGGATGGAGCGAACGGCTTCCACGCCCTCAAACTGGTCCAGCTCCTCGAACCAGACCACGCTGCAATAGCCCTTGGTGAACTTCACGCCCTTCAACTTGAGAGGATCGTCCGCACCACGGAACACGATGCGCTGCCCGGTAGGGGTGTAGGTGATCTCCATGGGAGAGACGCGGCAGCGGAAGACGCCCTCCAGGCCGAGCACCTCGATTGCCCACTGGATCTGCTGGTAGACGGAATCGCGCAGGGTGTTGGAGAAGCGCCTCACCACCACGGCATTGGCCTTCGGGTTCGCGATGATGAGAAGAACGATCGCGATGCTGATGAAGGAGGACTTGGTCGAGCCGCGCCCGCCCGGCAGCCAGTAGTGCGTGTGGCCGTGGGCCATCACGTCGCCGAGCACCGGGTGGAAGCGCGGGATGACGAAGGCGGAGACGTTAGTCGCCATCGGCAACACCGCCCCCCGGCCTCGCCGTCGGAGTCGTCGGCCATGGGCTCGATGACGAGCCCGAGTGTCAGCTGCACCGGAGCGTTGTCTGCCTCCTCGGCCTTGCGCTCCATCTTGCCGTACTCCATGGGGTACTTGCGCTCAAGCAGCCAGGCGCCCGCCGTCCAGTACTGGGCGCGAGACTCCGCCGCCGACTTGATGGTCGTGAGCAAGCATCTCTTGTACTGCGCCTCGGTCTTTTTTAGTTCTTCGTATAACGTGCGCTTCACTCCGGTCTTGGCGTTCTCGCCTTCTTTCAGCCAGCGGTAGAACGTCGCCTGGTGCACGCCGATCGCGGCGATGATGTCTGCATCGCACAGTCCGTCGCGCTTGAGCTTCACGATCTGCTCGACGAGCGCGTATGTCAGCTTCAACTTCGCGGGCATGGTCAGCCACCTCCTCAAGGTGGCATGTTCCCAGCGCGTCACAAACTCACAGGGTCGGCCTGATTGATGTGTTTTACTATGCTGGCAAGCATTGAATACGCTAATGGGAGGTGTCGCAATGCCGTACAACTACTTAGGCGACTTATACAAGTCCGAGATAGTCAGCCGCTTGCAGGAACTTGGCTACGATGTTAAGAGCGTTCATGCCTTAAACCTAATACTCGAAGAGATGGGTATCCAAGAGCACTCGGGAAATCATTGGCTTGTGACCCACGAGGGCGTGAAGTACACGATTTACAGAGACAGGGTCTTTGACGCAGACGCTTGGCATCCCGAAATCATTGATGCAATTCGCGATTATCTTGGCTAACAAGGGGTGAAAGGGTGCAAAGGGCCGAATCTTTCACCCCTTGCACCCTCCATGTCACTTACCGTCCCTGCGGTCGCGTCTGCTCTTTAGCCCGAACTTCCTGCACAGCCGGCTGTTGCGCTGCCGCATCCGGTCCCGCTCCCGGCGGATCTGGGCGACCTCGGCCTCGTCCGCCTTCTCCTCGCGCTCGCGCTGCAGGGTCTCGTTGAACGCGATCTCCTCGTTGAGGTGCATCATCTCGGTGCACATGGGGCAAAGCCCGCTCTGCCTGTTCAGGCGTACGCCAACCACGCTGCACTCCGGGCACACCTGCTGCACCCGCAGGCTCACGTGGCACCGGTTCGCCTGGCTCTCGATGGAGCGCGCGGAACGGTCGGTTCCGCACTCGCGCAGCAAGGCATCGTGCACGGTCTCTACGCCCAGGTGCCCGTTGGCCCGCATCACGTCGACTTCGCGCGTGGTCCAAGCTCGCCATTCCTTCGCACTCATGCCGGCCACCGCCCGGGATGAAGGGTCGGGTGAAAGCCTTTGACTCCCTCAGGCCTCACGGGAAGGGTGCGGGGGTGTGTGGTCGGGGCGTCCTGTCCCCGACACACATCCCCCTCCCCACAAATATTTCTATATATAAGGGTTTCTTTACCCCCCCCCTTAAACATGCAAATTTGCACCCTTTCAGGCAATGGGAAGGACACCTTGCGCCTTCTCTCCGCTGTCCGGGGCCTCGCCGGAAGAGCCAGAAGTTGCCGCATCATTCACAGCCGCGCGAACGATCAGCGCCTTGCCGGTCTTCGGGTCGAGCGTCTGCTCGAATCGGGTGGACTCGTCGAGCCATCGGCGCACGGTGGGTAGGCTCCATCCCGGGGACCTGCGCAGCTCGTCGCGCTCGCAGCTCTCGCCGCGCCCGATGAGCCGGTCGCACACGCCCTCAAGGGAGGCCACCTTGCCAAGGCTCTCGGCCTCGGTGCGCAGCTTCCTGGCCTCGGACACGCCGCCGTAGTTTGGCTTGCAGTCGGCCAAAAGGTCGGCGTGGTCAACCTCGTGCAGCGGGAAGACCAGCCACAGGTCGAGCGGGTCCTTCTGGGCGAACTCGCGCAGGGTGAACGACATCCGCCAGCCGGTGAGCCGCTTCACGTCGGCCAGCTTGTGCGACTGTCGCGCCATCTCCAGCGTGCCGGGCTCCAGGATCAGCTCGGTCATGTCGAGCACCGCGTCGGGGGCACGGCCGAACACGCCGGAGCCGCTGCCACGGTCGATCGCGCTCTTCAGGCCCTGTGCGCCCTTGCTGTGATGGTGCGAGATCACGACGGTGCACTCAAGGTTCACGCAGATCTCGTCGAGCTTGGCGAAGAACTCGCGGATGTCCTTGGCGTTGTTCTCGTCGCCGTCCTGCACCATGTAGGCCGGGTCGATGATGACCATGCCGAAGTCGCCCGCCTTGCAGCGCACGAAGAGCTCGGCGGCGATCTCCTCAAGCGAGCAGGACTTGCCGCGCAGGGGCCAGAGTACCAGGTTCCCGCGCACCGCTTGGGCGTCGGCGCTCTTGGTCTCGGCCACGCGGGACACGCGCTTCTGCAGCGTCCTCGGGTCGGTCTCAAGGTCCACGTAGAGCACCTTGCGCTGTGCGCACTTGAAGTCGATCTACCAGCCGCCGGTCGCCACGCTCACGGCCAGGTTGATCAGGCACCACGTCTTGCCCGCCTTGGAGGGTCCGGTCAGTAGCATCTTGTGCGTCTCCAGCAGCACGCCCTCGATCACCTCCACCGGCATCTCGGGCAGCTCGTCGCGGAGCACAATCGCCTGCTGGAAGGGCGGCAGGGCCGATGCAAAGCCCTTTGTTGCCGCAATATCCTCGGAGACGACGGAGGCCGCGTCGTTCGCGGCCTCCACGTCGTGCATGTATGCTTCCTTGCTCACGCCCATCAGCGCCACCTCGTGTACCACAGCTTGTAACCGGTCTGGATGCTCGGCTCGCGCCGCTCGTAGTCCCACTCCTTGCCGTGCATGGCCATGAGGTACTCGTTCGCGTCCTTGGCCCCGCCCGGATAGGGCGGCATCACGGCATGCGGCACCCTGAGCACGTCGAGGTCGTGGCAGATCCTGTCGCGGGTCCTGCGCCCCTCGTCGTCCTCGTCCATGGCCACGGTAATCTTCTTGGGCCTAAGCTCGGGGGGCGTCGCGTAGAGCACCTGCGCCAGGCGCTTGGCGTTCGACACGCCGCCCAGGACCATCGTGTCGCCGCCGGTGATCTTCGCCAGGGCCATCGCGTCGATCAGCCCCTCGGTCACGTAGACCTGGTCGGCAGCGGCCGAGAGTAGCCATTCGCACCACAGGGGCGCCGCCAGACCGCGTGGCCGCCACTCCTTGTTGCGCGCGCCGCCGGGCTTGCAGACGGTGCGCACCATGCAGTAGTTCGCCGTCGAGAGGTCCCTGTTCCAGAACGGGATCGTGATGAAGCCGAAAGCCTTGGGCTCGTACACGCGGAACTCCGGCATGATCTCGCGCGGATCCTTGGTGAAGCCGAGCCCGAAGGCGTTTCCGCACGCCTCGGCGCAGTCGGCGCCGCCGGCCTCGCGGGGAGGGTCGAACAGTGGCCTGGGCTTGCGCTTTGGCCGCTGCCTCGGCCTCCTCGGCTCGTCATCGTCGCTGAGCCTGTATCCCACGGCATCCGCCACGGCCCTGGCCTGCTCGGCGAAGCCGTCGATGCCGTCGAGCTCGGCGATCAGCGAGAACACGTCCCAGGTCTTGCCACACCCGAAGCAGTGCACGGTGTTGTCGTTGGCGTAGTAGTGCGCGGAGGGGTCGCGGTCGTCGTGGTTGGGCGATGGGCACCGGAAGGACCGGCGCAGGTCGGTGATCCCGCAACGAACGTTCAAGAGCTCGGGCATGAGCTCGCGCAGCGCGTCGCGGTCTGTCTCGGTCACCATGCCGGCACCTCCCTCCGCCTGTGGAAGTTGCCGCAAGGTGTAGAATCGCTCGGACAGAGCGCAAAGCTCTGAGCACCGGTGACCCGCAGCCCGCCATCCGCCAAGATTTCGGCTGTGGGTCGCCCCATGTCATAGGCCCTCACATCTGGCCTCCCTCCTCGTCGCATTCCTCGAAGAGCTCGCGCCAGTCGCCGGCCCAGCCGACGGCCGCCGCGATCGCCTTGCCGCGCTTCGGGTAGGGAGGCTCGAGCCCGCGCACGATTCGCGACACCGCCGGCCTGGATATGCCGGTGGCCTTCGCGATCATCGCCTGGGTGCCCCGCTTCTCGCAGATCCGCCCGATGCGCAGCGTGCGCTCGCTCATTCCCCGACCTTCTTGCCGAAGAGAAGGCCCTCCTTCGTGTTCGCGAAGATGGCGTCGCGGCAGATGCGCCAGCGCCCGTTCACCTTGTCTGCGGGGATCCGCCCCTCGGTGATGCCGCGCCGGATCGAGTTGACGTGTTCGCCGGTGACGTCCGCAAGCTGCTGCGGCGTCAGGAACAGTGGCAGTTCCTCGAACTTGTTTCCCGTGTGGAACCTCCTAAGATCGTCCTTTCTAGCCTCATGTCCGTCACGCCCGCGCCAGTTCCGGTGCGCTCTGTGGAATACCGTTTGCCTCTGTTGTGGGCGCGTGCCATAGAGTAGCGCAGAAAATCCCTCTATGTGCAACACAAATTTTCATTCTTGGTATAATTTGCCTAGTAACATTGTTAGTTCTGTTGTGGAGTGGTATGATGTGTTGCACATTGTTGAACCGCTCAACCCAGAGATTCGCACCGCTCCGCCACAGAACGTACACACGAAGGAGGCTTTAGGGCCATGGCCAAGACCATTCAGGAACTCAGGAGGGAGAAGGGCTTCCGCAGCGCGCGCGAGTTCGCCGACGCGTTGGGCATCTCGCCTTCGAGCATGTCCCGCTACGACAAGGACCCCGAGACCATCCCCGTCAAGGTCGCCTGGGCCATGGCGGACGCGCTCGACTGCTCCATCGACGAGATCGTGGGCCGCGACCACGTCACCGCCGGCGTCAGCGAGCTGCAGGACTTCTACGACGCCCTGCTGCCCGAGACCCGCGCCCTGGTCGACGAGTTCATCGAGTTCGCCGGCGTCAAGGACAAGGCCGCACGTAGGCAGGCCAAGGCCGAGGAGGACTCCAAGAACGACAGACTCTGCCAATACTACGAGCGCGTTTTCTACAACTCGCTCTATGAGGGGTCAGACTTCGGCGACCTGGTGGCCTTCGGTTCGCCCATGGAGGAGCGGACGGCATTCGAGAAGTTCCTGCGCGACCAAGCGGCCGCCAAACGCAAGCCAGGCATCGACGACCACTGTGCCGGCCTCGAGGAAGAGCTGCGCGGCGGCTACGGCGATTCCGAGGGCAACGTGCATTACTGGACGGAAGAGGAAATCCAGAACTGGCTCGACGAAGAACGGGCACAGATGGACGAGGAATTCGGAAAGAAGGACGAGGAGGTGATACGCAAGGTCATGGAAGCCTACGACAGGCTGCACCGCAAGGAGCTCAGGAACTGGGCCGTTCATTCGGGAGAGGCAACTCCCGATACGGTCATCAAGTACGCGACGGTGCGGCTCGACGAGTAGGCGCAAAGTCAGGTTGGCCCGCAGGTGAGGCAACACCCACGGGCCGGCGTCCGAACTAGATTGAGGCTAGAAAGGACGGTGTCATTATATGGCATCAAGCACCCGCATGGACAGCGCACAGGCCCATGTGCGCCCCGAAACCACCCTTGCGGACCTGCGCAGGGCCGCAGGATACCGCAGCAGCAAGGACTTCGCGGCGGTGCTCGGCATCCCCGCCACCACCTACTCGCGCTACGAGCGCACCCTTGCAGACCCCGACTCCGGCGTGCCGCTGCGCGCCGCCTGGGCCATCGCTGACAAGCTCAGCTGCACCATAGACGCGGTCGTCGGCCGTGACGCGGCAGACGACGCCAACGGCCGGGACCTCAACGCCCTGTACCGCTCGCTCTCAGAAGACGGCAAGAAGCGCCTCGACGACTTCCTGCTGTTCCTCGACTTCAGCGACCGCCTCATGGCCACGCAGGCTAGGTGATCTGTATGGCAGACACCAAAGGCGGAGGCTTCATCATCCAGAAAGAGAAGGACAAGCCCAAGAACAAGTGCCGAAAGTGGGAGCTGCGCATCTCGATCGGCTTGGATCCCAAGACCGGCAAGTACAAGACCAGGTCTCGCCGCTTCGCTGGTACGTTCACCCAGGCGAAGGTGGCCCTGCGCGAGTTCGTGGAAGATGTGGAGGGCGACCGCGTCCAGGGCCGCACCACGTACACGCTCGAGGAGTACTGCAAGCGCTACGTCGACCGGCGCGAGCTCAACAAGGAGGTCGCGGTTACAACCATCGACAGGCAGCGCCAGCAGTTCAAGGCCGTGGCCAAGCACCTCGGCAAAGCGAAGCTCGAATCGATCACGCCTACCATGCTCGACGACATGTACATAGCCATGCTCAAGGGCGACACGCTCTCCGGCAGGCCGTCGGGCGGCTCCTACGTCAACCAAATTCACGACAACCTGACGCTCATTTTCGAGCAGGCCAAGAAGGAGGGGATCCTCGTGTTCAACCCGTGCGACAAGGCAAACCCGCCCAAGATGGACACCAAGGCCAAGCGCGCCCTCACGCCGGCCTAGGCGCACAAGTTCATCGACGCGCTCAACCCCGAGACCGACCGCGAGTGCGCGTACCTGCTCGCCATCACCATGGGCCTGCGCCGTGGCGAGATCTGTGGCCTCTCCTGGGGCGACATAGACTTCGACCGCAAGGTCGCCGACATTCGGCATTCCTACGACGCCAGGGGCAACCTCAAGGCAACCAAGACCAAGGCCGGCACCCGCGTGCTGCCGCTCTCGGACAAGACGGTCCAGATCCTCAAGGACCACAAGGAGGCCCAGTTCAAGCGCTACGCCCGCACCAACCAATGGCGCAAGCTGGAGGAGGGGCTACATCGAGCAGACCGACGACAGCCCCGTCATCATGGACAACTGCGGCACCCGCATCCTGCCCACCAGCCTCAGCCGCTGGTGAACCGAGGACCGCGCAAAGTACGGCCTCGACGGATGGTGCCTGCACGAGTTCCGCTACACCTATCTCACCCTGCTCGCCATCCAGGGCGTGCACCCCAAGGTGATGCAGGAGCTCGCCGGGCAGTACAGCTCCCAGATCTCCATGGACATCTACACGCACGTGAACATGGACTCGAAGAGGCAGGCCGTCGATATCGTGTCGGCAGTCTTCTAGCCGGTGCTTGTGGCGGGGTTCGGCGTCCGCTACAAGTTCGGGGACGATTTGTAGCAGTTTTGTAGCAGCCGAGGCACCGACGAGAAAGGAGCCGTTTTCTTACCCCCTCTGACCTGCGGTAATGCGAGTGCGAAAAAATTCCCTACCCAAATGTAACTACCGAGTGGGAGTAAGCTTTTTGGGCTGCTTTGATCATAGTTCCATGAATGGGGAGGCCTCGCGCGATTGCGCGGGGCCTTCTTTTTCGAAAAGGGCTGCCGTCGTGGTGTTGCCACTGTCCATCGTGCCTGCCATCGCCTCTGGTGTTGCTCCTGAGCAGGGCTGATTTGCGACGAGAGCTAGCGGGGCTTGTTAGCGGCACGAGCGAAGCAGGTTGTTTCGCATTGAGCGCTCCGGGCAGAAGAAGGCCATAATGGAGTGCGCGCACAATTTGTTTTAGAGGAGGATGCCGCATGGCAAAAGACGAACAAACAGGCTGGATTGTTGAGATGCTCATGGCCAGTACGTCGGTGGCGCCCGCGGCTCTTTTGGAAGAGGTTATGGCAGATGAGCGCTGCGTGGCTTTTGGCCCCATCCACCATTTTATTGTGGGCGCGGTGCTGCTTGCGTGCTGGCGCAACGCCGAAGCATCTGGGGAGCGAGATGCGATGCTCAAAGACGATCTTGCCGATTTGATGTCTCGTTCGGATTGCGTGCCGGGGGCAACGTGTGCCCGTTGGGGCGTGTGCGGGGCAGCTGCGTCTGCGGGCATGGCATATGCAATCGTGCGCGGCAATGCGCCGCTGCGCAGTGAAGGCTGGCAGGAGGGGCAGCTTATGGTTTCGGAGCTGCTTGCCGCCATCGCGCGCTCGGGAAGCCCACGGTGCTGCAAGCGAGATGCGCGCGTGGCGATTCGTGAGGCCGTTTCGTTTTTTAACGCGCTCGGCGGACCACAGCTTAAAGCATGGGAGAAGACGCCGGCCTGCGATAGCTATGCGGCCAATACAGTGTGCATGGGCGAAAAGTGTCCGTATCATCCTGCGATGCTGAGCGCTGAGGAGAGATTGAAGGCACAAGCGACGAAGCCAGAATGACCGACCTTGCGGCGCCACAAGTTGGCGCCCATATGCAACGGACGCCCGCTGTCGAGTAGGCGTCCGCTAAGTTAATCAAATGTAGATGGGATTATCGGGTCATTAGACCCTTGTCGTCCTCACCAGATGGGCCATGTTTTCCCCGAGCTGGCGCAGCATGTCCTCGCCAAAGGGGTTGTCGCCGCTGTTAAACATCATGTTCCAGTAGGTCGACGAGGCCACTGGCATGCCACTGAATGTAAAGCAGCGGTTCAGTTCATCGAGTGTTGAGGTGGACCCCACCCGCCAAAGCGTCGTCACCGCGCATGCCGGCTTGCCGGCGAACCGTCTTCCGTGCACGCTCGCGGCGTAAAACGCGCGGTCGAGCAGCGCGAGCAACGCGCCGTTTGCTCCTGCAAAGTAGACCGGCGTACCCACCACGAGCTCCTGGTCGAGCGTCTCGGATATCGCCTTTACCGCGCGCTTGGTGGCACAGTACACGCCCGAGAGCGGTCCGACGTTGTAAGCGCCCAAGCTGCTCACGTTGAACACATGGCCGGAGCGGCGGGCCCTCATACCGGGCAGCACCGCGCGCACGGCATGGCGTTGGTTCTGTGCGCATGGGCCCCTTGCTTTTGTGTGCGCGAAAGGGGCAGTTATTCGTCACATTCCCGCGCAACGTGCTCGATAAGCTCCTCTTGGCTTACCGGACGCCCCTGATTAAGCATCAGGTATTCCATGATTCCCGTTTCCTTGCGCGTAAGAGATAGAGCCTCACTGTCCACGGAAGCGATGCGCGCCTTGGTGTCAAAGCTGAGCTTTCCGCAGGTTAAAACTATGTCGCTTTGTGTAAAGCGTCTGAGGGTAAGGCTGCGGATCCTTGCCGCAAGCTCGTCCAGATGAAACGGCTTGGTGAGGTAATCGTTGGCGCCGGCATCGAGTCCGGAGACTTTAACGGATACTTCACCACGCGCGGACAGAATCAGTACCTTGGTCTCGCAGTCGGGCAAATACGTCTGTCCGTAGGGTGTGCTCGAGGGCGCCATTCCGCTGGCCATTGCCAACGCCGGTATTTGATCTGCGCTGGGGTGGCTCTTTATCTGGAAACTTGTCGTTCTCATTGCCGTGGTAGAGCTGAGCGTTTTGTTCTACCGCCCCTTCTGCAAATGGATTTGTTCACTCGGCGCATTCTATGCGCTCATGAATAAGGTGTCCCTACTGGGGATTCGGGTTGACGCATGCAAATGTGTCTCGTGCGGCAAGTGTTCAAAGGTTTGTCAGATGGACGTCGATGTGGTCCGCGCGTCCAATCATGCCGAATGTATCCGGTGCGGAAAGTGCATCGGGGCCTGTCCCGTCGATGCCATCAGCTATCGCTATGGCCTGGATGTGTCGGCAGCAAAGCTCCCTCTGACCGCCGATAAAAAGAAAACAAGCTTCGACAAAACGGAGGAATGACCATGAAGCTTTCTAAGATTGCGGCCTTGTTTATGGTGCCGGTGCTGGCCTTGTGTCTTGTGGCATGTTCGGCGCCCGGTGGCAACGCGGGCGAATCTACGAGCTCCGATCCTAAGATCGCGGAGCTCATCGCGCAGGAGCCGACCAATGCCGACGAGGCCGCCGAGCTGTATGCGAAGCTCATGCAAAAGGAGAACGATATCCTTTCGAGCGATAGCGCACTGTGGGAAAAGGTGTTTCTTGCCGCCAATAAAGATATGCCGATGATTGAGGACGGCAGCAATTACGGCGATTTCCTGCTCAAGATCATCGACGGCGCCAGGGTAAACATCTGATCCTGCCATGGAGGGACTCCATGGCAGGATCAGATCATTGATGTTGATAAGACGCGCGAAAGTGGCACTTAGCGGTCAATCACAAAATTGTCCATCTCGACGAGCTCACGAGCCTTCTCCTGACCTTCGATGGCCTCGCGGAGACGCTTGGCGTAATATGTCATGCCATTGGCGATGTCGATGCGCAGACCGATTTCTGCGCGTTGATAGAGCGCCAACGCGCGCAGGGGATTACGGTCGATGCCACAAGAGGGGGCGTCGGGGTCAATGAGCATAGAGGCTATGCGAATGGCGGGCTGGGCGAACTCTGCATCGTCGCGGGCAAGCTCAAGACTGCGTTCGTACAGGCGGTATGCTTTTGACCTATCTTGCGGCACGGCGCGACCGCGGCTGAACATGTCGCCGAGTTTGTACACCGCCTCGCTGGAGGGCGCAAGCGCTGCGGCAATCGAATACCACTGATAGGCTTTGGCATGGTCGGGCTTGCCAGTCCTTCCGTACTCGTAGATATAGCCGAGGTTGATGATGCTCTGGAAGCAACCTGCGTCGGCCGCCATTTCGTAGAGTTCCGCGGCCTTGGCGTAGTCCTGCTCAACAAGGTCTCCCATATAGTAGAGGGCGCCTAAATCGTTCATACAGGCTCCGCTGCCGGACGAAACTCCCAGCCTGTAGCCCAAGACGAGCATTTCCCTAACTGCTGAAGACATACGGGCCGCACGGTAGATGCGCTCTCTGTTTTCGCAGATATACTGGGCATAATCATCGCCAGGCGTGGAGAATGCAACGTTTGCCATCTCGGCGAGGATGTCTTTTTCCTGCTCGGGCCCATAGATAAGATCTTCGGAAGGAAAACCCTCGTTGTATTCGTCCTCGCCATGGTCGACAAACTCCATGCCGGCAAGTTCTGCCATGCGCGCGACGTCTTCCTTTTCGACTCCATATGCGTTGTTGGGATTAAGATCCATCGTTTGCTCCTTTCGGATTGTCTACTGTTTTGTATCGTATCAAGTGATGGAGACCGCGGAATTTCCATTTCGCTGTACGGCAGGTCAAAGCGCTTACTGCTTTTCAAGCTCACCCACAAAGACGGGTCAAAGTGCCTCCGCAGGCTTAGGCTCGGGTGAATACAGTTCTCCTTGGGGGTTTACGCCGATGGGGTCTGAGCAACAATCGAGCCATTCTTCGGATGCTAAATCGCTGATGGGCTGCTGTTCGCATACGGCACTGAAATTGATGCGTATGGCATCAATTTCAAGTTCGGGTGCTGCCGGCACCGCATCGATAAAGTAACGCCAGCGTTCGTCGTCCAAAAGATGCAGCAGCGTAATTTGTGTCTTTCCGTGGTATTCGTACGCATCGAGCACTAAAAAACGAGACTCCGACAGGGTCGCACAGTGTCCTCGATCGCCGTCTTGCTCCAATTCGGTTAGATCGATGATGCGGTTCAACAGGATGAGAAGACGATGCGATGTGCTCATGCCGCCAATGTGGGACGATATGTCAGCGGGGTTCTTGCTGCGAAAGATTGTGCCGGGCTTGTAGAGCGCGGCGACCTGAGGTGAAAGATCGGTGTCTCGTACATAGGTATTCAGCCCGGACAGCATGTAATCGAGGGCACTTTTATAATCCTTCGCACTGGCGCTGTCCTTAGGCGTGCCTGTTTGGCCGCAATCGTTCATGGTCGCCTTCCGTATTGTTGCCGCGGAGAAGATTGCGGCATGGCTGCTCTTTATCGGCGAGCATATCAATCCGTGTGGACATCTTTTTGATTATCACGGCGGCTTGCGCTATTCGGCAAAGGCTCTCATCAACCGCGCCGCCACGGGACTCTTGAAGTGGTGGATGTTTCCAACGCGATTCTTGGCAAACCACTGCCCGCCGTCAGTACGATCGACAGCTCGAATCTTATCCTCGAGAAAGGTGGCTTACAGGAAGGCTGGCACGGCGTGCTGGCGCTGGGCAGCGAGGTTTCGGATATCGCTCCAGGGGATGCACTCACAATTGACTAATGTGACAAAGGGACAGTCCCTTTGTCACATTATCGGCGGTATGCGCGGGATGGTGCGCCACGCGGCGTGCCGTCCCGTTCGTTTTTTGGTGCGGTTTGTTACATTCCTCACTGGCGCCGGTAAAAAATGGGGATAGAGTAGGACAAACGCGTCGAATACGAACGGCGGGGGAGAGCGGGCAAGGTGCCTGCGCAGGAGAGGTTGCCGTCCATGCTGGAGCTCAAAGGAATTTGCAAAAGGTACGTTACGCAGTCGTTTACGCAGGTGGCGCTCGACAGCGTGAGCCTGTCTTTTCGGGATAACGAGTTCGTGGCCATTCTGGGGCCCTCGGGTTCGGGTAAGACCACGATGCTCAACGTTATCGGCGGACTCGACCACTTTGACTCGGGTGACCTGCTGATCGACGGTATTTCTACCAAGGACTTTCACGATCGCGATTGGGATGCCTATCGCAACAACCGCATCGGCTTTGTGTTCCAAAGCTATAACCTCATTCCGCATCAGACCATTTTGGAAAACGTGGAGCTGGCGCTTGCGCTCACGGGCGTGGGGCACGCCGAGCGCCGCCAACGTGCGCGCAAGGCGCTCGAGGCCGTTGGTCTGGGCGAGCACGTGAACAAGCGCCCGAGTCAGCTTTCGGGTGGACAGATGCAGCGCGTGGCCATCGCCCGCGCCCTGATTAATGATCCCGAGATTTTGCTGGCAGACGAGCCGACTGGTGCCTTGGATTCCACAACGTCCGTGCAGGTCATGGACTTGCTCAAGGACGTCGCGCGCGACCGTCTGGTTATCATGGTCACGCATAATCCCGATCTGGCGTACGAGTACGCCACGCGCATCGTCAACCTGGCGGACGGCAAGATCACCGACGATTCTGATCCTTTCGATGTCGCTGACGCCACGCGCCGCGAGGCCAAGCCTACGCGCAAAACCTCGATGAGCTTTGTGACGGCGCTGGGGCTTTCTGCCCGAAACCTTATGACCAAAAAGGGCCGTACGGCCATGACGGCCTTTGCGGGCTCGATTGGCATTATTGGCATCGCGGCGATTTTGGCGCTGTCCAATGGCGTAAACGGCTACATCAAAAAGGTCGAGGAGGATACGCTTTCGAGCTACCCGCTTACCATTTCCAAGCAGGATTACGACCTGTCGTCGATGATGGGCGAACAGGGGGCCACGGATGACGATACGTCCAAGAACGAGGGTTCGTCCGACGACGGCGCCGACGGCAAGGCTCAGGGAACCAAAAAGATTCCCGTGGTCACGGCCGTAAAGGATATGTTTGCAAGTGTTAAGTCCAACGATATGACGAGCTTTAAGGCATGGCTCGATGCCGGCGGCGACGGTATCGACAAAGAGGTCAACGCCATCCAGTACGGTTACGGCGTGACGCCGGTCGTCTATCGTGCCGGCAAGGGCGATGAGAAGCCTGTCCGGCTGGTGCCCAACGCTATGACCGAGGCCATGAGCGGTGGTGCGAGCTCGGCGGCAACGGTGAGCATGGACTCCATGGGGACCTCGGTCTTTAACGAGATGATCGACGATCAGAGCCTGCTCGACAGCCAGTACGATGTCGTCGCCGGCCATTGGCCTACGTCTGCTCACGAAGCCGTAATGGTGCTTTCGAGCCGTGGAACGGTGGGCGACTATACGCTTTACAGCATCGGTGCGCTGGATATCGATGAGCTCAACGACCTGGTGAACAGTGCCATGGCCGCCGACGGTAAGATTGAGACGCCCGAGAGCGGCGCCGACTTTACTTACGACGATGCGCTGTCCACGACGTTTAAGGTGTTGTCGCCGGCCGATGCTTATCGCAAAAACGAAGAGACCGGCATGTGGACTGACATGTCCGGCGACGCCGACTTTATGACGGCCAAGGTTGCCGACGGTATTGACGTGCACATTGTGGGCGTGGTGCGACCTAACGAGACGGCCAATGCGAGCGCGTTGTCTCCGGGCATTGCCTATACGCATGCGTTGACTCGCCAGCTTATGGAGCGCGCCGCCGATTCGCAGATCGTGCAAGAGCAACTTGCCCACCCCGAGACGGATGTCTTTACGGGCAAAACTTTCGACGAACTGCAAGGCGAGGCCAAGCAAGGCGTGGATCTGGGCAGTATGTTCAGTGTGGACGAGGCGGCGCTCAAGAGCGCGTTCTCGTTCGATGCGTCTGCACTCTCGGGTGCTGCCGGTGGCATGGATTTTTCGGGCATCGATTTGTCGGGCCTGGATATTGACCTTTCGGGCGTTGGCAAAGACATCGACTTAAGCGACATCATGGCCAAAGCGCCGACCCCCGATTTCTCGGGCATCTTTGACGGTCTGGAGCTCACGCCCGAGCAAATGCAACAGGTGGGAACGCTTGCCAACCAACTATTTGAGGGCTTTTTGCAGTCTGATCAGTTTAGGGCGCTGTCACCCGAAGATCTCAAAGACGCGTCAAAGCTTGCTGCCGCATTCTCGGCGTATCTCGAGAACGATGTTGTGGCGCAGCAGTGCCTGGCACAGCTCAAGGCGCTCGGCGGCGATGCCCTGGTCGAGCGCCTGCAACAGGCGATGACCGACTATGTCCAAAATCAGTTGGCTCCGTATCTGCAGCAGGCTATGGATCAGGTGATGAAGGCGATCAGCGAGCAGGTGGCAACGACCGTGTCGACCCAGCTTAAGGCCGGTGCGGCAGGGCTCATGGACCAGATGGTGACGCAGATGTCTTCGAGTTTTGCCAACCTGGCGAGCGCCATGCGCGTGGATGCGAGCGCCTTTGCTCGTGCCATCCACTTCAACATGGACGCCGAGGACCTGAGCTCGCTCATGATGAGCTATGCCAAGGCGTCGAAGCTCACCTACGACAACAATCTGACCACGTTGGGCTACGCGGATGAAGCGGATCCCATCTCGGTCAAGATTTTCCCGCGTGACTTTGAGGCCAAGGAGCGCGTACTCGACCATATCGATGCGTACAACAAGCAGGTCAAAGCCGCCGGCCACGACGAGCAGGCAATCTCGTACACCGACTACATGGGCATCATCATGGGCTCGGTGACTGATATCGTGAATACCATCAGCTTGGTGCTCATCGCGTTCGTGAGCATCAGCCTGGTGGTGAGTTCCATCATGATCGGCATCATCACCTACATCAGCGTGCTGGAGCGCAAAAAGGAGATTGGCATCCTGCGCGCGATCGGCGCGTCGAAGCGCAACGTGGCCAACGTATTCAATGCCGAGACCTTTATCGAGGGCCTCATTGCCGGTGTCTTTGCTATTGTCGTTGTGGTGGCCGTGAGTTTTCCGGTTAATGCCTGGGCGCTTGCTGCCAAACAGGTACCCAATCTGATGAGCTTGCCCGTGCAGGATGCGCTGGCGCTCATTGCAATTTCGGTGCTGCTGACGGTCGTTGCCGGCCTGCTGCCGGCCCGCAGCGCATCCAAGAAAGACCCCGTGGAAGCCCTGCGCTCCGAATAATGTGACAAAGGGACTGTCCCTTTGTCACATTGAGTGACATGTAAATCGAGGTCTAATACTTTTCCCGAGAAGTGAACGAGTCAAAATGGACCCCCGAAGCATCGACACTTATTGAAGGCGGTTTCCTGCGGTTTTGCCAGCCAAATCCTGCGGGTTTGGCGTCTAAAAATGTCGATGCTTCGGGGGTCCAAATACAGCCGTTCACTTCTCGGGAAAAGTATTAGACCTTGAGATATAGACGGCGTTTGCGAGCGTCAATTAGAGCGTAAGTTGCTAGTCCTCCTTTGCGGAGAGCATGAGGCTAATTTCCGGATGGGTATACTTGTCGAACTCTTCTTTGGGCTCGGTGTCAAAGGTGTAGTACGACTTGATAGATTCGTCCTCCGTCTTGATGCTGATTTCTTCATATAGGGATCCGGCTAAAAATGCCTGTTTAAATTCATCCGACAGGCTGCATGGCGTGAGGAGGCCCGGTGTGGCAACGGAAATGCCTAACCCGTTGAGCGGGGGCGCATAGTGTCGCGATATCCTGCTCGGTGCAGGCGAGGTTGTCTGCAAGGCTTGCCTCGGGGTCGATCTGACTGGTGTAATCGACGTCCGTGAGCATGCCATCTGCATCGAAAGAAAGGTAGACATAGGCTGCTTGAGCGCCGAGGTCATTATCGCGCAGATAGCCGATAATGCGGTAGCCGTAGTCGTGATACGACTCGTATGGGTCGTCTGCCGCGACGCGTTTGCACACGGGTTCCAAGGCATCTTGCGCGGCGAGCACGCCGGCGACCTCCGCGGAGCGGTCTTTGTTGATTTGGACTACCGCAAGCCTGCTCTGCAGCTCCTTCCGCTATTTGCCCTGCATTCCAAAGCGCGGCGCAAGAGAGCAATAGCAAAAGATGACGAGTTCGATTGCGGTGAGTGCAATGGCGGTATATATGCCCGCGGGTTGGAATTCCTTTTGGTGGAACGCGATATCGTTGATCATTTGGAGCGGCAACATCAACAGGCATGCTACGAACGACATGACGAGTGCGGTCGCTGCGATTTTGGGGTATGTGCAGTACCGCTGGATGCGTTTCTTTTCTTGTTCGGTGAGCTGCTGCATGGGGCCTCGACTCTCATCGTTTTTCGAGGGCGATGCGCACACGCTCTTGAGTATAGATGAGTGGAGGGTGTCTGTTGTTCAGACATGGCGGTCAGCAGCGTGCTGTTGGTGATCGATTGATCGCGAACGTCCTCTTTTGGACAAGGAAAAAGTGGCGAGAGAGGGAACCGCTGTGAAGCGGCCCTGCTTGCTGTTCGTGGGCGCCATTCACCTTCGTTGCACAGGGATGGTCGGAGGGCTGGTTGGTGTCAAGCAACCGCCTCCGCCTTGTGGGCCGCCTCGGGGACAAGGCATAATGCATGTGACAAAGGGGCGGTTCCTTTGCCGCATTGATTTGAGAGTAGATGTTGATGATTCTATCGTTGGCCCCCATGGAGGGGATTACCGGGCATGTGTTCCGTCGCGTGCATGCGGAGTGCTTCGGTGCGCTCGACTGCTATTACACGCCGTTTTTGCCGCCGCCTCGGGTGGGCAACCGCTTTGGCGGCAAGGCGTTTAAGGAAATCGATCCGGCTAACAACCAAGGGCTTAACGTGGTGCCCCAGCTCATGTCCAAGAACGCGGATGAGTTTGTGTGGGCGGCGCGCGTGCTCGCCGACATGGGCTACCGCGAGGTTAATCTCAACCTTGGCTGCCCCTCGGGGACGGTTGTTGCCAAGGGTAAAGGATCGGGCTTCTTGCGCAACCTCGATGGGCTCGAGGTGTTCTTGCTTGATGTGTGCGAGCGATCGCCCTTGCCGGTGTCGGTAAAAACCAGGCTGGGGCTGGAGAGCGACGACGAATACGAGCGCGTGCTTGACCTGTACTGTCGCATGCCGTTGGCAGAACTGATCGTGCATCCGCGCATACAGAAGGATCGCTATACGGGCTCGCCGCGCAAAGAGTTTTATGGCGAGACGTTGGAGCGGGCACCGTTTCCGGTGGCATACAACGGCGATATTTTTGATCTTGAGGACATGGATGCGCTGGTGGAGGCCTATCCCGGTACACGCCATGTGATGCTGGGGCGTGGCTTGCTCGTGAACCCCGCGCTGGCTCGCATGGTCAAGGGCGGCCCTGCTGCCACGGCAGCCGAACTGCAACGCTTCCACGACACGCTGTTTGCGGCATATGCAGAAGAGATTGGCGGCAACGCGGTCTTTCGCATGAAGGAGTGGTGGTTCTACGCTAAATGCGCCTTCGCCGATCCTGCTACCGTTCACAAGCTCGTACGCAAGACTAAAAAGGTCGACGAATACCGCGCCGCCGTCGATCGCGTCTTTCGCGAGCAGCCACTTGCGCCCATAGCCCGCTTCCACGGTTAGCTAGTCATTGGGGACGTTCTTTAACGGCTAGTCATTTAAGAACGTCCCCAATGACTATGTTGCAAAAGCTGTACGTCAGCATCCAAAGATGTCGAAAAATGTCGACTTTGGATGCTGGCGTACATGTTTGGATTCGGTGGGGGACTAGGCAATCATTGCGTCAAGGGTAATGAGTTCTCTGAGTCGCTCTGTGCGTGTTTGCCCATGGCGCTTTGCCTTCTCGTCAAACGCTTCAAGAACCGATTCACCCACACGTGCCGATAAAACAACGCTTGGCTCATCAGAGATCGACGGCCTTCCCAGCTTGATGGTGCGACCCTTCGGCCACTCATCTTTTTCGTATGCCTCCGCGGCTTTCTCCAACTCTCCGGGGGCAAATCCGATCATCTTTTCGAGTTGCTTAGCGTCCATAGCGCCTCCTATCGATCGATCCCGATTTCCCTGAGCACCTTGCGCGTAGGAGGGACAAGGGCGTGGTAAATGATATAGCCATCTCGATTGGAGCAATATCGAGCGATGAGCTCCATGAGACGGCTTCTTCCATCAAGTCCAACGAGAACGTAATCGATACCTCCGTTTTCAAGATCACGCCTGAACCATGCAAAAGCGGAGTTCCAGGCGCAGGTGATATCCGTCTCCGTCAGCCCGTGTTTGAGGGCGTGGGGGTGGATTGCGATGAGCTCCATAAGGGCCTCTCTTTTTGTATACAGTTTTGTAAACAAAAATGCAAGCAGTTAATAGGCTTAAGCGACTTGTTTTGATTGGACTTTTCGATGTAAAGCCGACATCGGAGGCTCCACTACTCCTTCGCTTTTTAGTTCGGTATGTGAACGTCCGTTGAACTCCCAGAGGGGAGCGTTTTCATAGATTATCGAGAGGAGCTTGGAGACTTCGGCTGTTTTCTTGCGTTCGTAAAACTCGGGCCGTACGACAATCAATAAGAAAGCTGCGTCTTCGGTAATTTGCTGTGCTGTCGGCATACCGTTGAGTCCAACGGAACGCAAAAGCTTTGTCATGATGAAATCGAACTCATCTTCTCTTGCATGGAGATCGGATGCCTTAATCTCAGGGTCTCTCAGGACGTACTGCTTGAGTCGTTCGACAGATCGACTGCACTTTATATGCCCGCAGATGACTTCGTCATAACTGAGCCTTTTGATTGGGAGACGTTCGTGACCGGCGAAGATGGCTGCCACTCTGATGCCAACGCGCCGTTCGCGCAGCGCGCGCATCTCACCGGTGTATTCGCTGCGTCGTTCATATTTTCGATAGGAGTATCCGTAGTCATCGTAGTAATAAGGGGCTTCATCGACAGCGTCATCGAGCTCAGGCGCTATGAGATAGAGTTTTCCATCTCTGGATATGACGCAGGGATTGTCGATTTGCCCCGATTCGTTCCTGATTTGCCAAATAGTTTCATTTATCTCAAATCTCGAGACTGGATTGGGGGCACAGGAGTTGTAGAGCTCAATAAGTTCATCGAGTGAAATGATTCCACAGGCATCTGTGTAGGCGCGGGCGAAGCGCCGTACTTCTTGATTTGATTCAAGCACACGGCGCTCCCAAGCATCCAAAACGTCCTGCGGACTTCGATAGCGGGCATGACGATCGATGCGCGATGCGCTCCAACGGTTATCAGCGGCAACGTTCATCAGATCCAAGCGCAGATCTTTGTCGGCGATGCGAGCGAGCGACTGATAGTGTTCTAGATCAAGCTCCGGTCGAAAACTCATGTCTTCCGGAACAGTTCGTGCGAGCTTTATGCAACGCTTGAGATAGGTCGGGCCCAGGCTTGGGCTAAAGTGCTGCTTGAGGTGGCAAGCGATGGGCGAGAGTAGGCCATTTAGATTGGAAATGGGGTATCCGGCAATCTCTTGCTCGAGACGGCGCCCGATGAGCAGAGCCCCTTCCGAAGAGGCCTCATGGTCGGTGCCTTTCTGGCCGAGGTGTTTGGCCTCGACAATCCTGCTGATATCCGAGCAGGTGTTTGAAATAATGTCGGGTGAAAGGGTTGGTATCTTTTTTGCCATAGCGATGCGCTCCTGTGTGACTCACGGAAAAGAAACAGTCTGATTGTGAGTGCCGTTCTTTGATGGCGACGGCGAACAGGAGCGCAGCCTGTCTGAGATGGGCGAGTGCGGTAACCACCGATCTTACTTACCGAGCTCGCTCCAGCGTGTCATTGGGGACCTCCGCAGGAGCTCTCGACCAGTCTCATGCCTTGGGATGAGTATAACACAGAGAGCAAACATATGTTCTATATATTTGAGAAACCGAAGCCCTACCCACTCATTTAAGAACGTCCCCAATGAGTACTCGTGCGCTAGAGCAGGTTCTCCTGTACCCATGCGATGATGTCGCTCGATTCGTAGAGCGGCTTGCCGTCGATGAACAGACAGGGAACCTGGCGTTTTCCGCCGACGGCGATGAGCGTCTGCTCGGCATCGGGGTCGGTCGAGATGTTGCGCTCAGGGATGGTCACACCGTTATCGGCAAGGAAGCGCCTGACCTTCATGCAATACGGGCAGCCGGTCATAACGTACAGCGTGAGCTCATGATTAGTAGCCATAGGTCTCCAATCGGTTGAGGTTTTGATTGAAATACCCAAAGCCGCCGCGGTCTATGCATGAGCTGACGACGACTCGATGGCCTGTACCAGAAACGCCGTGGCTCCGGTGCCGCAGGGCTTGTCGTAGTAGTCGATAAAGCGCTGGTCAGCAAGATAGCCGTGGGCGAGGCCCAGGTATGCTTCGTCTTGGGGCTTGTGCCCCCAGTTAAGGCCAATCCATCGACGGTGCATCGCGACAAGTTTGCGGGCCTCGTTGCTTTCCGGATTGCCGTCGCCCATGGCAATCGAGAGCTGACCCAGAATAGCGCGTTCAAGTTCCTTCATGTCGTTCCATGTCTCGGGGTCCATGTCCAGCAATGCTTCGTTTGCTGCGTCGATCGCCTCGTCGCCATAGCGCGCCCGCGCCTCGGCGCCGTAGCGCTCCTCGTTTTCCTGCACGGAGCGCCAGCGCTCCAGTTGCGGCAGGACGGCGCCCATGAGCGAGACGGCTTCGTCGAGCGACATGCCGGTGTTTTGCGCCAGCCGCGGGGCACAATCCTCGATCATCGCCTCCATGGTGGTGTCGTAGGTGTACTTGCCGTGGTCGTAGCACCACTTGCAGTAATGGTCGGTCGTGGCGCCCACAGCATCGGTGCCGCAGTCGTCGGGTGTGAGTATCATGCCGCAGCTCTGGCAATAGTGCTCGGGCATTTCGAGCAGGTGGGACAGCGGTTCTCCGGTTACGGCGGCAATGAGCTTCATCATGTCGATGCCCGGGGTGACTTCGCCGCGTTCCCAACGGCTGACGGCTTGGCGTGTGACGAAGAGCTTGGCGGCGAGCTGCTCTTGGGTAAGGTGATGGGCGCGGCGAATGGCAATGAGCTTTTCTGCAAAGGCCATAGCGACTCCTTTCTGCTGGTTGATGGCTTAAGCATACGCGGCGGCCAGCTTCCTTCCAAGCAACCGTTGGTTGCACGAAGGGAGACCGCGGCGAAGAATTGCGCGCTGCACCCCACACCTCCATGCCGTACAATGACCGGCATGGAACCTATCGCACACATACATACCGACCTGCCGCAGAAGTTCGGCATTCCGCGTAACAGCTTTTTGGCGCCCCACCTGCAGGGACGCATCGTCTTTGAGCCGGAATTTGCCTCCAACGCAGCAGTTGAGGGTCTGGACTCCTTCTCTCACCTATGGCTGCTGTGGCGCTTCGAAAACGGAACGCCCGGCGGCACGGCTAAGGATATAGCTGCCGATGCCAAGACGCAGGACAGGTCCGGCACCAACGCCAAGTGGTCGAAGACTGTGCGCCCGCCGCGTCTGGGCGGAGCCGAACGCGTGGGCGTGTTTGCCACGCGGAGTCCGTTTCGCCCCAATCCCATCGGTCTTACCTGCGTCAAGCTCAGCCGCGTTGAGCGCACCGACGACGGCCCCATCATCCATGTACTGGGGGCCGACCTGCGTGACGGCACGCCCATCTACGACATTAAGCCCTACATCCCGTTTGCGGACTGCCACCCGGATGCGACCGGCGGCTGGATTGAGGGTGCTCCGTGGCAAGAGCTCGATGTTGAGTTCCCGCAAGCGCTTCAAGACATGGTCCCGCCCGCAAAGCTCCCCGGCCTGGTCGAGGTTCTTCGCCAAGATCCGCGCCGCGCGGGCAGCAAGCACGAGCCAAACCGCGTTTACCACTTGGCTTACGCCGGACTCGACATATCGTTTACGGTTGACGGGGCCAGGTTGACGGTAACCGCAATCAACGACGCGCGAGACTAGCCAGCCATTCGTCCGCACCCATCAAATTAAGCGCCAAACCCCATGCCAAAATCGCCTACGCTGGTGGACAATAACGCTACCGAATCATTCCGCTCTGCACGGGGGCTCAGCATGAAATACGACTTCACTTCAATCATCGACCGCCACGGCATGGACTCCATCGCCGTTGACTCTTGGGGTGAGATCCCCGGTATGGCTCCGAACGCACCCGACGAGGGCTTCGACCGCATTCCCATGTGGGTGGCGGACATGAACTTCGCCACGGTGCCTACAGTCCAGGAGCACATCATTCAGCGCGCCCAGCACCCCATGTTTGGTTACTTCAATCCGCATTCCGAGTACTTCGACCGCATCATCGAATGGCAGAGCCGCCGTAATGGCGTCGAGGGCCTGGCGCCTGAGCATATCGGCTACGAAAACGGCGTGCTGGGCGGTGTCGTGTCGACGCTGCGCGCGTATGTCCAGCCGGGCGATGCGGTGTTGGTCCACAGCCCCACCTACATCGGCTTCACCAAGTCCATCGAGGCCGCGGGCTATCGCATTGTCCACAGCCCGCTTCAGCTCGACGACCAGAGCGTGTGGCGCATGGACTTTGAGGATATGGAGCGCAAACTCGCCCAAAACCACATCCATGCCGCAGTGTTCTGCTCGCCGCACAATCCCTGCGGCCGCGTATGGGAGCGCGACGAGATCGAGTGCGCTATGGACATTTATCGCAAGCACGATTGCGTGGTGATCTCGGACGAGATTTGGTCCGATATCATTCTGCCGGGACACAAGCACATCCCGACGCAGTCGGTGAGCGAGGATGCCCGCATGCGCACGGTTGCCCTCTATGCGCCGAGCAAGACGTTTAACCTGGCGGGTCTGGTCGGCAGCTACCACATTGTCTACAACGAGACGCTGCGCGACCGCATGTGCGCTGTGTCTAACAAGACCCATTACAACGAGATGAATGTCCTTTCGATGCATGCGCTTATCGGTGCCTACCAACCGCAGGGCTACGAGTGGTTGGACGAACTCAACCAGGTGCTTGCCGACAATATCGAGTACTTCTGCGATTACGTGGACGAGCATTTTGGGGGCGTGTCCTATTCGCGTCCGCAGGGCACGTACATGGTGTTTCTGGACTGCACCGAGTGGTGCCGCGAGCATGGCCGCGATATTCAGTGGTTGCTCGACGAGGGGGCACGTGTGGGCGTGGGGTATCAGGATGGACGTCCGTTCCATGGCCCCTGCCACATTCGCGTGAATCTGGCGCTGCCGCTTTCGCGCGTAAGGGAAGCGTGCGACCGCCTAGACCGTTACGTTTTTGGGGTATAGGGGTCGCACGATTCGGGTACTGCGGCTTGCGCCCGTGTCGTCAACGTGCGTGGGCGCATAGGGCGCAGAGGGTTGCGAGCGCGTTTTCCACGTTTGCTACTTTTCTTGAATTTGCTTGCCGCAAAGGTGTTCAACCGTAATTTCATACAGCTGGACGCCCCTGATACTTTGCTTGATCTCCTCTTCGACCTCTTCGGCAGAAGGATAGTACTTGAGGGCAAACTGTCGGACTTTGTCTTCGACAAACGCCGGGTCATCGTTCACGAGGCGGCAACGGCCGAAAACCACGGTGCTCTGAACATAGGGTGCCCAGTCGTCGTCTTTGTACCAATCGTTGCCATAGACGGTAAAGCAGACTTTGTCGCTGCGTTTGAGTGCGTCGACCTTATGCCCCGCCTTGGCTCCATGAAAGTAAATTTTGTCGTGCTCGGGGTCAAAGTAGTAGTTAACGGGAATGGCGTAAGGATAGCCGTCGTCTCCGTTGACGGCAAAAATGCCGCGTTTGCAATTAACAAGCAGCTCTCGTGCCTCTTGATCGGTGATAGCACGCTTCTTTCTACGAAGAGGTCTAAACATCGTGGGTTTCCTTTCTTTCCGCGTGTTGCGTGCACGGCGGTGGGTGGTATGTCTATATCAAGATACTAGTTCAGGCTGCGAGGCCGACGGGAACATCCTATTTGTCGCAGATTGAAACGCACTTTTTGTTGTGGAAGGATTGTCCCTCACAACTCGTCGTCTAGGGGCATTCTCGATGGCTGGTTCCGTTTGCGGGGGAGGCGTGGGACAATACCGACCAAAAGCGATTGCTTGTCCTGAAAAAGGGGGTCTCGATGAAAAAGCTGAGGACGCTGGCCGATGTGTTGCGTCAAGCCGGTTTCGTGCGCATCACGGGCCTTTTTCTCGTCTTTTATCTTCTGTGTTCAATGGCTGTTTGGCTCTCTGAGCCAACAACTCTTACGTTTGGCGATGGCCTTTGGTTTAGCTTTGAGACCGTATCGACGATCGGCTTTGGCGACATTCCGGCCGAAACGCCGGTCGCCCGTGTCATCACGGTCGTCCTGAGCGTTATCAGCATTTTTTACATTGCCATGCTCACGGGCGTGGCGGTGAGCTACTGCAATATGCTTATCAAGATGCATCAAAAGGACACTATGGCGCGCTTTATGGATGATCTTGAGCATTTGGAAGAGCTCGATCGTGACGAGCTCGCCGATCTGTCGCGCCGCGTGCGCGAATATCGCCGGCGCCAGCGCTAAAACGGGCGCCGCGCGTCACGATGAGGGGGACTGAATTTGAATATCACCGTGTATCTGGGTGCCAGTATCGGCAATGACCCGGCGTTTCTGCCTGCGGTGCAGGAGCTGGGCAACTGGATTGGCGCCAACGGGCACGCGCTCGTGTACGGCGGATCCAAATCGGGCCTGATGGGCGCGCTCGCCGATAGCGTGCTTAATGCCGGCGGGCACGTGACGGGTGTGGAGCCGAGCTTTTTTATCGAGGCCGAGTTTCAACATGACGGTATCGACGACCTCATCGTGACGAGCGATATGACGGAGCGTAAGGCAAAGATGATCGAGCTTGGCGATGCGTTCATTGCCTTTCCCGGTGGGACGGGCACGCTCGAGGAGATTGCCGAGGTTATGTCCGCGGTGTCGTTGGGGCACCTGAGTGCTCCGTGCATCCTGTATAACCTGGACGGTTACTACAACGACCTCAAGGCGCTGCTCGGACACATGATTGATAAGGGTTTATCAAGCCCACGGCGCCAGCAAGGCATTTACTTTGCCGAGGATCTGTACGAAATCGCATCAATTATCAACGGATAAGCCTTGAGCCTGTCCCGCTGTGGTCCCCGGTGGCTCCGTTTGCAGCGCAGACGGTTGGCTCGTCTGGGCCACACTCGCTCTACAATAAAACGTATCTATGTCGACTTTGACCGCGGGAGGACCCGATGGATAAGCTCGCTAAACCCACAAACCGCGCGCTGTTTTTAGTTAGCGTTGCCGTGACCGGTGCGTTCGCAGGTGCCGCGGTCTGGCTGTTCTTTTTTGTGATGGAGCACGGCATCGACTATCTATGGACCGAGATTCCGCACGCACTGGGCGTCGCTTCGCCCGAGCTCGCCAGCGGCCCGTTTGGCTTTCTGCCGTACCCGTTTTTTGTCTGCCTGCTGGGCGGCCTGTTAATCGGTCTGTACGAAAAGATGACAGACACCAAGACCGATAACCTCAATCAGGTGATGGCTAAGGTCAAGCAAGATGGGCGCTACCCGTACGACAATCTGGGCAAGCTTTCGCTTGCGGCATTGCTGCCGCTGCTGTTTGGCGGAAGTATTGGACCGGAGGCCGGCCTGACCGGCGTTATCGCGGGCCTGTGCAGCTGGGTCGGCGACCGCATGCGTCGCTTTGGCGCCGAGTTTAGGGAGCTCACGCTGCTAGGTACCCAGGCTGCCCTGACGGCGCTCTTTACCGCGCCTGTCTTTGGCTTTGTGGCGCCGCTCGCCGGTAGCGCCGACGGCCAGGGCGAAGATGCCGACGATGAGTCCGCGTCCGACGAGATCACCATCAAGCTGCCCAAGGCGCAAAAGACCGTGGTCTACGGCATTGCGATTGCCGGCGGTCTGGGCACTTACCTGTTGCTTGGTCAGCTTGTGGGCGGCGGCATGGGCATGCCCAGGTTCGAGTCCGCCGAGGTGGGCAACCTGGAACTTGTCTGGCTTATTCCGCTGGCGTTGATCGGCACCGTATGCGGTTGGCTGTACTTTGTCTCCGAGCATGCAAGCGAGGCGCTGTCCCATGCAATAGGGGAGCGTCCTGTCGTCAAGGCCATGCTGGCCGGTCTGGCGCTCGCCATCTGTGGCACGCTCCTGCCCTACACCATGTTTGCCGGCGAGACCCAGGCCGATGTGCTCATGGAAACCTATCTGACCATTCCCGCCGGCGTGCTTATCGCGACCGGTCTTGTCAAGGCTATGCTGACCCCCGCCCTCATCAATATGGGCTGGCGTGGCGGTCACTTCTTCCCGGTTATCTTCTCGGGCGTAAGCCTGGGCTATGGTCTTGCCATCCTCACCGGCGCCGATCCGGTCTTTTGCGTCGCCGTCTGCACGGCCTCGACGATGGGCGCCGTCATGCGCCAGCCTGTCATGGTCGTGGGCCTGCTGCTCATGTGCTTCCCGCTCAAGGGCATCGTCTGCATGATCATCGCCGCAGCCATCGCCGCCGGCATTCCGTTGCCCAAGCCGCTGCGCAAGTAGCATATTGCGCTTTGCGTTTGTCCAGAACTCGTTTTGAAGAAGCCGCGCGAGGCCATTTGTTTACGGCCTCGCGCGGCTAATGTTTAGAGCTTCCTCAGCACAATGGCGATGGTGTTGAGGTATTCGAGCGCGCCGGCTTCAACGGCAGCGCGGTCGCCTGCTGCGTACTCGTTGTCGCAGGCGAGCCAGTCTTTCCATGCTTCGTCCGTGCAGAGCATAGGCTGCATCGAGACAATCTCGACGCCAGGGGTCGGCTCGATCATGGCGCGCCACCAGGCTATGTCGTGCATATAGTCGAGCTGCTCGGGTGTCCAGGATTTGAGCAGGCAAACGGGCAGGTTGTCGTGGCAGTCGCGAACCATGCCGGGGATGCTTAAGTAGAGCATCCCGCCTTGCTTTACGTAGGGGAGTAGGCGCTCGCCCAGATAGTGTGGGTCACGGCCGTAGTAGTTGTACGAGTCGATACTTACGACCGCATCAAAATAGTCGTGCTCAAACGGCAGTCCCTGCGAGGCGTCTGCCTTAACAGGGTGAATCGTGTCGCGCGAGATACCGAGCGAATCGAAGAGCGCACGGTTTTCGACGGGGTCGCTCCACAGATCGACAGCGTAGGTGTCAAACCCGTATTCGCGGGCGAGTAGGGCGCTGGTGATACCGGTGCCCGATCCAAGGTCGCAGACGCGGACGCCGCAGGGGATATGCACATCGCGAAGCAGCTCTTCGCAGAGCTTGAGGGGATTGGGGCCCATAATCTTAGAGCGTACGAGTGTCGCGCCGAAGCTAGTTGCTTTTGGGAAGGATTGAGATTCCTGGGTTTGCATTGTTCTTTCCTATCAGGTGCAAAAATGGCAGATGACGGAGGCGGAACGGCGCAACAAACCACGGCCGTTGGACGGCCGTTTTCGTGGTTCTATGCGATTGACCGTTCCCTAAAGAACAATGACCAAGACGATATGAGAAAGCCATTTGGGTCGCCTCCCCCGCGGCGCAGCTTCTTTCC
>OLNH01000485.1_pt1 | contig 33888 bp, 30 predicted proteins | sample 1643101 | NCBI WGS metagenome assembly OLNH01 (sample SAMEA3136758, study PRJEB25190) | human gut metagenome | biome: human gut; feature: human-associated habitat; material: faeces | place: Austria | collected 2013 | reverse complement strand
AATCTTTCAAAGGTATTAGAATACGCATCAGAAAAGAAAGTTGATGCTTGGACGGGAGTTCAGGCCTATAACTATGGAAGAGCTTATGTTGATTATATTGCGGCCCATGGAGCCAAGAATACGATTGCTCTTTCAAAAGCATATTCCAAAGATGTCGTTGCCCCAAGTTTAGGAAATACGACTGGTGAGACTTATTATCATTTGACTTTTGATTCTTTATTTTACAACCAAGGAAAGCTCTATTCTAATGGTGGAAATATTTTTTACGCCAAAGAAGTTGAATGGAACATGTTATTACTTGATTTATTAAATTGGTAAAATGCTGTTTAGACAGAAGTTCACATCATTGATGTGATTTTTGTCGAACAGTATTTTTTTATATTTGAATTATCAGAAAATTATATTATAATAGTGATTAATAAATAATTTGAGGAAGTGAAATCGATGATTTATAATTTTGGTGCAGGACCTAGTGTACTTCCAAAGGAAGTTTTAAAAAAAGTTCAAGAAGAACTGTTAGACTTTGAAAAAAGCGGTATGTCAGTGATGGAAATTTCACATCGATCCAAATCTTTTCAAGAAGTCATTGATGAGGCGCAAAGTAATTTGCGTGACTTGATGTCCATTCCTCAAAACTATAAAATATTATTTTTACAAGGATTAAAATATTTTATATTTGGAGCAGTGATGTTTTTAGTTGTAAAAATATTAACAAATTATTTGCCAGTATCAATAATTAGTACATTTATTGAGGTAATAGTTGGAGGGATTGTGTATATACTATTATTGATTATATCAAAAGATCAAGTAATTAAAATGATTATAGAAAACATAAAGAAAAAAAGAAATAATCAGAAAATTTAAAATTTGAATTACTACCTATTATAAATTAATAATCTATTTTAACAGATATAATTAGTATAAACTTGCTAGAGCAAGTTTTTTAATACAAAAATTTATGATAAAATAAAGTAAATTTGATTTTATATACATCTATGTTATAATACGGACGTATGAAAAATGGAGGACTTATGGATATTAATAATGCAATTGAAGTAAGAAATATGACAAAGTATTTCAAAGTAGAATATGACAAGCCTCATACCTTGAAAGAAAGATTACTTTCAATAGGTAAAGGTAGCCAAGAAGTACACACGGTATTAAAAGATATTAATTTAGATATAAAAAAAGGTGAAACTGTATGTTTGATTGGGACTAATGGTAGTGGTAAATCAACTTTATTGAAATTAATGACAAAAATAATTTATCCTAACAAAGGTACAATTGAAACATGTGGTAAGCTAACATCATTATTGGAGTTAGGTGCTGGATTTCATCCTGATTTTACAGGGCGCGAAAATATTTATTTTAATGCAGCAATATTTGGTTTAACAAAAGCAGAAATCGAAAAAAGAATAGATGATATTATAGAATTTTCTGAATTAGGGGAATTTATTGATAATCCAATTCGTACTTATTCATCAGGAATGTATATGCGACTAGCATTTTCTATTGCAATAAATGTAGATGCTGAAATACTATTAATTGATGAGATTTTAGCTGTAGGTGATCAACACTTCCAAGATAAATGTTTTGATAAATTAAAAGAATTGCGAGATGGTGATAAGACAATAGTAATTGTGTCGCATAGTTTAGATACTGTAAGAGATTTATGTACAAGAGCAGTATGGATATATAAGGGAGAATTTAGATTAGATGGCGATCCTACATATGTAATTGACGAGTACTTAAAGCAAGTAAAACTTGATTATAAAGAGGAAGCTAAAAAACATATTAATGAAAAAAGAGATAATTATCATGGTATTGTAGTTGTTGATATACCAAAATCATTTGCTGAAATAAAAAAATCACAAGAAAAATTTCAAATTTCAGGTTGGAGTTTAAGTGACTGTATGGAGGATTCATTAAGAGTAACTTTGGATGATCAAGAAGTTACGGAATTTAGAAAAATTAATCGAAGCGATGTGTTAATGGCATATCAAGAACAGTATGGTGGATATGGAACTAATGATGATGAATGTGGATTTGATTATTTTGTGGAAACAAATAATTTGTCATTAGGTGAACATAAAATTTTAGTTCAGTTATTAGATAATAAAAATAAAATTATTTCTGAAAAAGACTTGAAAATCAATATCGTATAGAGGTAGAAAAATGAAATTATTTAAAAATTTATATGAATATCGAGAGTTATTAAAAACAAATGTAAAAAAAGATATTAGAGGTAAATATAAAGGATCTTTTTTAGGAGTACTTTGGTCATTTTTGAATCCACTATTAATGGTAGTTGTATATGCAATTGTATTTCCATACATCATGAAAGTAAAAACTGATAACTATCTTCAATATTTAATATGTGGGGTTATTCCTTGGAATTTCTTTACAACAGTAATGGGGTTAGGAATGGGTAGTATTAAAAATAATGCAGGAATTGTAAATAAAGTATATTTTCCTAGAGAAATATTGCCTATTTCTGCTGCGTTAAGTGGATTAGTTAATTTCTTTATATCATGTATTATTGTTATTTTATTTTGTTTATTTGGTGGTTTAGGAATAAGTTGGCATATTATTTTAGTTCCAATTATTGCAATCATGCAATTTTTAATTACTGCTGGATTAGTATTAGGATTAAGTGCAATTAATGTATATATTCAAGATACTGAATATATTGTTCAATTTTTTATTAATATGTTATTTTATGCAGCCCCAATTTTATACCCTGCCGAAGTATTTCCAAAGGCGGTTAGATGGATTTTAGACATTAATCCATTTACGCATGTTGTAAACGCATATAGAGATTTATTTATGTATCATAATATTCCAAATTTAGGAAGTTGTTTATACATTCTTATTGTTGCATTAATATGTTTTTATATTGGACTTAGAATATTTAGAAAATTAGAAAAAGGATTTGCTGAAGAAATATAATTATTAAAGAGAGAAAATTATTTATGGAAAAAAATATAAGTTACATAAATGTTCGCGATGCCCATGTTCACGGGATTATAAATCCTGCATTTATTATGCGTGGAAATTGCGATTTAAAAAAATATTCACTAGAAGCAATAGTTGATGGTCAAAAAAGAAGGGCACAATTTAATCCAGATCTTGCAACTGATAATTATGAGTTATATTTACAATTAAGTGACAAAGATTATAAAATTGAAATATACCTTATTCATGACGATAAAAGAGAATTAATATGTACTAGAGTAAATACATTATTTAAAAGAATTAAATCAAAAATTAGAACATTATTACAAAAAATATGTGAAGGATTATCAAAATTTAAAACAAAGATTGGTTTAAATATATATGCTTTTGGTAAAGAATTTAAATTTATTGTTAAAAACTATCATTGCATTTTAACACCTTCACGTCTAAAAGAAAGTTGGCAACGAATTAAACAAACTAAAAGAAATCGTGCTAAAAATTTTGGTTTGATAAATTTCTTTAATCAAAAAGAATATCTTGAATGGCTTGCTAAAGTAGAATTACCAATTGAAGAAAATCCACACTTTGAATATAATCCATTAATATCTATTTGTATTCCGGTCTATAATGTTGAAAGAAAATATTTGTCGGAATGTATCGATTCAATTTTAAATCAAACATATGAAAATTTTGAAATATGTTTATCAAATGATTGTTCAACATTATTAGAAACTATAGATACGCTAAATGAATATGAACAAAAAGATAAACGAATTAAGGTGTATCATCGAAAAGAAAATGGACATATATCTAGAGCTACAAATGATGCTTTAAATATGGCTACTGGAGAATTCATTGGCTTAATGGATAATGATGATATATTAGCAAGAAATGCCTTAGCAGAATGTGTAAAGGTATTAAATGAGAATAAAAATTTAGATTTTATTTATACTGACGAAGATAAAATGGATATGAATGGGTTACGATGTGATCCACATTTCAAATCAGATTATGCACCTGATACTTTACTTGGAAGTAATTATATTTGTCATTTTGAAATTATTAGAAAATCATTAATTGATTCAATTGGAGGATTTAGAGTAGGGTATGAAGGGGCGCAAGATTACGACTTGTTTTTACGTGTTTTAGAGCAAACTACAGTAGAAAAAGTATATCATATTCCTAAAATTTTATATCATTGGCGTAAAATAGAAGGGTCAACTGCAGCAACTATTGATAGCAAAGGGTATGCTGTAGAAAGAGGTCGTATGGCTGTTGAAGATGCTTTAAAAAGAAGAAATATAAATGGAACTGTTTCAATACATCCTAAAGTGCCATATTATTTAGTTAGTTATGGATATTCAAAGGAACCATTAGTTTCTATAATTATTCCTACAAGAGATTATGCTGATATAACAGAGAATTGTTTAAAATCAATATTTGAAAAAACAACATACCAAAATTTTGAAGTTATTATAATGAATAATAATAGTGAGAAAAAAGAAACATTTGAATTATTCAATAAGTATAAACAAAAATATTCAAATTTTAGAGTTATTGATGCTAATTATGAATTTAATTATTCAAAAATAAATAATCAAGGAGTTAGAGAAGCTAAAGGTGAATATCTTGTATTATTAAATAATGATACAGAAATTATTACACCTAATTGGTTAGAGATTATGGTTGGATATGCAATGCAACCTCATATAGGAGCAGTAGGTGCTAAGCTTTTATATCCTGATAATACAGTACAGCATGCAGGAATAATTTTAGGAATTGGAGGTATTGCTCAACATTGTTTTATTGAAAATCCTAGAGAAGATGTTGGCTTCTATGGAAGGTTATCTGTACCATTTAATTATAGTGCGGTGACAGCTGCATGTTTAATGATTTCAAAAGAAAAATATAATGAAGTAAATGGATTAGAAGAAACTTTACAAGTAGCATTTAATGATGTTGATTTTAATCTTAAGTTAATAGATAAGGGATATTACAATATTTGTCTGAATCACGTTGAATTATATCATCATGAATCTAAGTCACGAGGTGATGATACTATTGATATGAAGAGTGAAAAGTATCGTCGATTTGTATCAGAACATGACTATATGAAAGATAAATGGGGTTATTTATTATATAGTGATAGATTTTATAATCCTAATTTAAGCTTAAAAAAGGCGTTTGTTTTAGATAAAAAATAAAAATATCTGAATCTAGAAAAGAATAGTGTATAAAATTTGCCTTTAAGTATCCAAATATATACAAAAAATAATTTTTATTAAATAGATTATTTGTATAACACAAATATGAAGTAGGGAATGGAGGAAAAATGAATAATATAGTAGTCAAACAATTAAATAAATATAAGTATATAATATGCAGTTTGCTACTAGTAGGTGTACTTATTTGTATCAATGTTTTTATAAATAAAAAACAGGTGTATGAAACAGTCTCATTTTATGGAATTGATGAAATTACATCACAAGCTCTTGGTACAAGTAATGATGAGCAATTAAGAAGTATTTTAAATGGTAATAGTGCATTTGGTCTTATTAAATTAAAAGATGGAGATAAGATAAGTCAGGATTTTTCAGTAAATACACTTTCAGTTGAAGAATTGTATTTAACATTTGAAGCCGAAGGAAGTGGTGGAGTTGTTGAAGTAACATTGACAGATGAAAGTGGAAAAAAAATATATAAAGAGAATCTTTCAGTTACACCGGAATCTAGTAGATTTGTATTAGATATTAATAATAATCATAATGCTAAATATGATAAATATAATTTAAAATTGAAAGTAAATTGTAATTCTGATGGTAAGTTAAGCATATATGATTGTACATATCATGATGGTAGTCTTAAAATCAATGGTAAAGTTAATGAAAATGTAATATTAACTGGTACCAAAGGATTAAATGGAAGTTATAATTCAAAGAAAATTTTAGCATTAACAATTATTTTTATAATTTTACTTTTAGCTATGCTGACTTTTAGTTATTTAGAAAAGGGTATAGTAAGAAAAATTGATAGAGTAATTGATAATCTACATAAAGTTTGGATATTTATTTGGGAATGGTTAAGTTTTTTAGGTTTATTATATGTTTTTTTGCAGGTTTTTACTAGTTGGTACTATGAAGAAAAAATAAATATGGTTACATTGATTTTATTTGTAATCATATTGACATTATTTTTATTCATTTTAGGACTATTGTTCGTAAAAATGAAAAATAATATTGCAGATATTTTTGTATTGTTATGTATACCAATAGGATTATGCTTTGTATTTTTAATTCTTCCTGGGCATGTTCCTGATGAACCAGTGCACTTTGCTAAAGCGTATTTAACGTCGCAATTTGATTTTTCGTATACAAGAGATTTTAAAATAACATCACAGTATTATGAAATAACGATAAAAAATTATAATGGTATTATACCAGCTATATTTACAACAGATAATTATCAATCATTGATGCTTTGCCAGGATGCTTGTGCGTATCATTTTATATTATATCTTGCATCATCTATACCATTATTAATAACTAGATTATTAGGATTGTCTATATATCTAGGATTTTATGGCGGTAGAATGGTAAATTTAATGATATTTATAATTGTTGGGTATAATATTATTAAAATGGTACCATTTGGAAAATGGATTTTCTTTGTTTATTTTTTCAATCCTATGCTTTTACAACAAAGCATGTCGTTTTCAGCAGATTCAATAATTAATTCTACTTGTTTACTAGCAATTGCATATTTTTTGAAATTAAGATTTAGTGAAGATAAAATAAGAAATAAAGATATTATTGTAGTATTTACTTTAATAGGAATAACTTTATTATCTAAGTATGTATATTTACCTATCTATGGAATATATTTCTTGCTATTCGACAAGTTATTAAAAATGGATGCTAGACAATGGGGATTATGTTTAATTTTTATTATTTTAATTGGATTAGCTTATTATGGAACAACACTATTACAAGCTAATGCTCAGGCTCTTGAATCACTAGATAACTATGTAAAGGAAAATAATGTTAATCAATCAGAGCAAATAAATTTCCTTCTATCAAATCCTGGAAATATAGTAAATGTTTTTATAGAAACATTCCAAGATAAAAAGTATTTCTATTTTAATTCATTCATTGGGATGTTAGGAATAATTGCAATACCTTTAAATGTTACTTCATATTTTGGATATTATGGTTTAATGATTGCAACTCCATTAATTTTCGAAAAAACAGGAGAACATAAAGTTAAATGGTTTACAAGATTATGGTTTATATTTATATCTATAGTTGTAATTTGTCTAGTTATTCTAGGACTTTATCTGCAATGGACACCAGTTGGTACATTAGTAACTGAAGGGGTACAAGGAAGATATTTTATACCAGCAGTAATATTATTTTTACTAGCAATAATCGTTAATAAAAAACATGAAATTAAATATACAAATGTTATTATTCCAATTTATTTATTAATAGTAGAGTTCTTGGTATTTATTGATATAATTAATTATTTTATTTAAATTTAATAAGAATTTATAAGAGGAGAAATTAAAATGAAATTATTAGTAACTGGTGTTAAAGGCCAATTAGGATATGATATTGTTAATGAATGCAAAAGAAGAGATATCGATGCAGTAGGTGTCGATGTTGAGGAAATGGATATCACAGATGCGAAAAAAGTAGAAGAAGTTATTAAATCTGGAAATTATGATGCTGTGGTTCACTGTGCAGCATGGACAGCAGTAGATAAAGCAGAAGATGAGGTAGAAGCATGTACTAAAGTAAATGTTGACGGAACTAAAAATATTGCAAATGTATGTAAAGAATTAAATATTCCAATGATGTATTTTTCTACAGATTATGTATTTGATGGACAAGGCGATCAACCTTGGCACGAATATGACAAAAGACATCCATTAAATGTATATGGTCAAACTAAATACGAAGGTGAATTAGCGGTAGAAGCTTTAGAAAAACATTTCATTGTTCGTATTGCTTGGGTGTTCGGTGTTAATGGTAATAATTTTATCAAAACAATGCTTCGTTTAGGAAAAGAAAGAGGAGCTGTAAGTGTTGTAAATGATCAAATTGGATCACCTACATATACATATGATTTATCTAAGCTAGTAGTTGATATGATTCAAACTGATAAATATGGAACTTATCATGCAACTAATGAAGGCTTGTGTTCTTGGTATGAATTTGCATGTGAAATATTTAAACAAGCGAAATTGGATGTAGAAGTTACACCTGTAGATTCAAATGCTTTTCCAGCTAAAGCTAAAAGACCAAATAATAGCAGAATGTCAAAGGAAATGTTAGATAAAAATGGTTTTGATCGTTTACCTACATGGCAAGATGCTTTAAGTAGATATTTAAAAGAAATTAATTATTAGTTATATTTAATAAAGTTAACTTGAAATTTAAAATCAGAATTATTTTTAATAATTGTAATATGAGGGAAATTAATCCCTCATACTTTTTATTATTATATAAAATCAATGGTATATCTTAAATAGAAGTTTTGATATAATGAAAGATGATAAATAAATATTTATAAATATAGAGGTAAGAAATATGCATACATTTGTTGTTTTAGCTTATAAAGAATCTAATTATTTGGAGGCATGTATACAGTCTGTAATGAATCAAGAATATAAAAGTAAAGTAATTATTGCGACATCTACGCCAAATAATTATATAGAAAATATTGCTAAAAAATATAATTTAGATGTTATAGTTAATCCAAATCCAGGACAGGGAATAGGTTATGATTTTGATTTTGCAATATCAGTAGGAAAAACGAATTTAGTAACTGTTGCTCATCAAGACGATACATATGAAAAGAATTATTCAAAAAAAATAGTTGAACTGTATAGAAGAAATCAGGATTCTTTAATAATTTTTTCTGATTACTATGAAATAAGAAAAGACGGTAATGTAAAAAATAATTTAAATTTAAAGATAAAAAGAATATTACTATTGCCAATGAAATCAAAAAAGTTATCAAGAACGATTTTTGGAAAAAGGCTTATTTTACGATTTGGTAATTCAATATGTTGTCCAGCAGTGACTTTTGTAAAAGATAATCTTAAGACAGATGATATATTTAAATGTGATTTAGTGTGCGATATAGATTGGTATGCTTGGGAAAAATTATCAAAAAGAAAAGGTAAATTTACATTTGTAAATGAATGTTTGATGGGACATCGAATTCATGAAGAATCGACAACTACAAAAATAATTGGTGAAAATGTTAGAACAAAAGAAGACTTAATAATGTTTAATAAATTTTGGCCAACATGGTTTTCCAAATTAATAAATAGATTTTATATTGCTGCTGAAAAAAGTAATAGGTAGTAGGTGAATTTATGAAAATATCATTGATCATGGCAGTATACAACGGTGAAAAATATTTAATTAAACAACTTCAATCAATTAATAATCAAACTAATAAAATAGATGAAGTTATTTTAATTGATGACTGTTCTAAAGATAGATCAGTTGAAATAATTGAAGAATTTATAAAAGAAAATCAATTAGATAATTGGAAATTAATTATAAATAATGAAAATTTAGGATATAAGAATAACTTTAAAAAAGGACTATCATTAGTAAGTGGAGATATAATCTTTTTAGCTGATCAAGACGATATTTGGCATCTTGATAAAGTTGAAAAAATTTTAACAGTAATGAATGATGATATACTAGCAATCTCATCAAGTTTTGATTTTATAAACCAAGATGATCAAAAATTTCAAATAAAACAAAATATAAATAAATCAAATAATAATATAATTGATTTTAAAATAACAGAAAAACTAACAAAGATTGATTTAAAATATCTTTTGAAAAGCAATATTGCTCAAGGATGTACAATGGCAATAAGAAAAGAATTAGTAAAAGAATACTTACAAGTTACTAAAAGTAAATTACCGCATGATTGGGATTTGAATTTAATTGCTTCAATACATAATGGATGCTATTTTTATGATGAAAAATTAATTGATTATCGAATCCATGATGCTAATACAATTGGATTAGATGAAGTTGATCAAACATTTCTTGAAAATAAAGACAAGCGCACAAAAGATAGAATCAGTTACTTAAAATCTGAATTAGGAAATGTTGAATATGCATTAGATTTAGATTTAACAAGTCAAGACCATAACATGTGCTTAAGAAACAAGAAATATTTGAATGATCGAATTAAATATATCGAAGCAAAAAAAATATTTAAATTAGTTAAATATTATATTAGTGGAAACTATCGCGAATTTGGAAGACTAAAAACATTTTTAGGTGATATAGTAAGTGTAGTAAGAAAATAATATAGGAGAAAAAAATGATTAGTATAATAATACCAGTATACAATGTTGAACAATATCTAGATAAATGTTTACAAAGTGTAATAAATCAAACATATCAGGATATTGAAATAATTTTAGTTGACGATGGTTCTAGTGATAATAGTGGAATTCTTTGTGATAAGTGGCAAGAAAAAGATAATAGAATCAAAGTTATTCATAAAAGTAATGGTGGCGTATCAAATGCAAGAAACGTTGCAATTGAACAAGCTAATGGTGAATATTTAATGTTTATCGATAGTGATGATATTGTATCTAATGATTTATGTAAGGTACTTTTTGAAATGTTGAAAAACAATAATGCAGATATCTCAATTTGTAATGCAACTCATATTTTTGATGATAGATTTGATTTTAAAAAAACTGGTGAAATTCATTGTTATAGTCGCGATGAAGCAATATGTCAACTTTGGTATCAAAAAAGCTTTTTGCCAGGACCTTGGGGAAAATTATATAAAAAAGAATTATTTAAAAACACTAAATTTACTGAAGGAATTATTTTTGAAGATGTAGATATAATGCACAAACTATTTTATCAATGTAATAAAATTGTATATGGAGAAATGGAATTATATGGGTATGTACATCACGAAAATAGTATCACAACTAAAAAGTATTCAAAAAAAGACAATGTAATTTTGGATATTTGTGATAAAATAAATCAATTTGCCAGTGATAAAGATATTAGTTTACAAAATGCAGCAAAATCATACAACGTAACAGGAGCTTTAAGAGTTTATTTAAATGCACCAAATACTCCAGAATATAAAGAAGCAATTGAAAAAGCAAAAAAAATAATTAAAAAATATGGTAAAGATGTATTAAAAGATCCAAATATTAGAAAGAAAAATAAATATGCTTTGTATTTATATTTATATTTACGACCATTATTAAAAATTGTATATAAAAAAATAGATAGGTGGAAATAATATGCAATATGATTTAACAATAATAATCCCTTTTTACAATGGGAATAAAGAATTATCAAAGTTATTATTAAACTTACAAACTGCTATTAAATATGCTAGTGAAATAAAAGTAGAAATAATTATTGTCAATGATAGTCCTAATTGTAAAGTTAATTGTCATGGATTTGAATCATTGAATATAAAGATCATAACTAATCATAAAAATATGGGTATTCATAGTTCTCGTGTTAATGGCATTTTAAATTCAAATGGGAAGTATATTTTTATGATTGATCAAGATGATCTAATTAAAGAAAATACATTAGTTTCCCAATTTACAAAAATTAAAGATAATGATATGATCGTTGCAAATGGCTTTGATGAAAATCCATTAAATTATGGAATGATTTATCATAGTAAAAAACATCAAGAAAAAAGCATGAATCTAAAGTATTATTTTAAAATTGGATGTATGATCGTTTCACCAGGACAATGTATTATAAAAAAAGATGCGATTGCAAAAGAATGGTTGGAATATAGAGTAAAAACTAATGGTGCAGATGATTTATTATTATGGATTATGATGTTAAAAAATAATTGTAAAATAACTATAAACAACGAAAGTTTGTATATTCATACATATTCAGGTAAAAATGTATCAAGTGATTTTGATAAAATGGTTACCTCTTCAAAAGAAGTAATTGAATTTTTATATGATAAAAATTTTGTATCAGAAAGTGAAAAGAAAAAATACATACGACGTTTAAATATGCGAAGATTATATGAAAATAAGTCTAAAGCAAAAAAAATCCTCGCAATGCTACTTTATCCGGATATTACTTATTATTTGATTAAAATGAAGTTAGAATAAAAAAAGATTGTCGCATAATTAAAATTAGTGTAATATATAGATGTGTTACTTTTTATGGAGGAAAATAAAATGTTAAAAAAACTGTGTACTTTGTTTATTTCTGCAGGACTTATCTTTGGGTTAACTGCATGTAGTAAAACTGAAACAAAAGGAAACGATACAGATACTAAAGATAATAATGTTGAAGAAACAAGCGTTGATATTAAAACGGTAGATGATTTTCAAGAATCTCAAGGTTTAATCAAATATTTTACAATTGAAGATAAAAACTTTTCTATTCCTGAAACGGTTGGTGAATATGCTAATTATTTAAGTCAATTAGGAACTGTTACATTAAATGATACTGGAAATTCAGTTGAAGATGAAGAAATCGATGCTAATGGAATTTCTTCTATGGTTGCTTATCTTAATGTTGAAACAAGTGATGGCCAGTCACAACGTTTCCCAGTTAGATATGAAAATGTTACAGATAAAAAAATTCCAGTAGCTGAAGCAAGAGTGACTCAAATTGAAGTAAAATATGATAGTTTATCTACATTTGATTATGAAAAAGTTTTTGATTCAATTGAAGTAGTTACTGAAGAATATACATTTAAAATGGATGGAAAAACAAACTTATATAAATTCTATAATAACTTAGGTGATCCTGAACATGCAACAGATGGAAGATTAGATTATAGTGATTCGTTAGGATATAAATATACATTTGATTGCTGTAATGAAAATAGAAAAGGAATTTTTAGAGGATTTATTATTAAATATCCTCAACCAACTGAATAAAAGATAAATAAAAAGATTGGCTTTTTGCCAAATCTTTTTATTAAACGGAGGTAAATATGAAGAATGTATTTATAATTGGATCTAAAGGTATTCCTGCAAAATATGGCGGTTTTGAAACATTCGTAGAAAAGTTAACTGAAAACAAAAAAAGTAAAAAGATAAAATATCATGTAGCCTGTATAGGTGAAAATAATGAAGAATTTAAACATAATGATGCTAGATGTTTTAAAATAAATGTACCTGATATAGGTCCAGCAAAAGCAGTTTTATATGACCTTTACGCATTAAAGCAAGTAATAAATTATATAAGAACAAATAATTTGAAAGGCTCTATTGTATATATATTAGCGTGTAGAATTGGACCATTTATAAATTATTATAAAAAACAATTACATAAATTAGATTGTTTATTATATGTGAATCCAGATGGTCATGAATGGAAAAGAGCTAAATGGAATGCTTTTATAAAAAAATATTGGAAACTGTCAGAACGATTAATGATCAAAAATTGTGATTTAGCAATATGTGATTCTATGGGAATCGAAAATTATATAAAAGAAACTTATAAAAAATATAAGCCTAATACTACATATATTGCTTATGGTGCTAACATAGATGATAATTCAAAAATAGATGAAAAAAAATTAAATGATTGGTATAAAATTAATAAATTAGAAAAGAATAATTATTATTTAATAGTAGGAAGATTTGTTCCAGAAAATAATTTTGAAATAATGATTAGAGAATTTATGAATTCAAATTCAAAAAGAGATTTAGTAATCATTACCAATCTTGAAAATAATAAATATTATGATAATCTTAAAAAAAATACTGATTTTGAAAAAGATACAAGAATAAAATTTGTTGGAACTGTGTATGATCAAGAATTATTAAAAGCAATAAGAATAAATGCATTTGCATATATTCATGGACATTCAGTTGGCGGAACCAACCCATCATTATTAGAAGCTATGGCAACAACAAATATTAATTTATTGTTAAATGTTGATTTTAATATTGAAGTTGGTGATAGCACAGCAATTTATTGGGGAAAACAATTAAATAGTTTGGCAGATATCATAAATAATATAGAAACATTTTCAAATGAATATATCCAAAAATTAGGAAATGAAGCTAAACAAATAATTAAACAAAGGTATTCATGGGATTTAATTATAAATAAATATGAAAATTTGTTTTTAAATAAAGTTAAATAAAAATAGGTTTTTAAAAGCCTATTTTTTATTTAACTTTATTTAAAAAGAATAATCTTTGCATCAATATTTTAGAATAAAAATTTAATTTATTAATTAATAATACATTTTTTGGTAATATTTGATATATAAAATATGTTCATATTGTCTCTACGATAATATAATATCTAAATAAAATAAATTTAAAGAGGTTTAAGAAAATGAAAAATAAAAAAATAGAAAAAAAATATATAATTGCAACAGTACTATTATTTATTAGTGTACTGATAATTGCATCAGTTATATGGGGAAATAGAACATTTTCAGTAAAAACATTGAGTCAAATTGTTTTTCATTTAAAAGTACCGATGGAAGGGACAGATAACGGAATTTATTTAGATTGGTTTGTTTCAACAGTACCACTTAGTATATTAGTTGTTAGTATAATAACATTGTTAATTTTTAATTTACACCGCATTTTTAAAAAACCAAAAGAAAAAATCTTTTTATTTATAAGAAAAAATTACATTAAAATAGGGATATTAGGAATTGTTGGATCACTAATATTTACAGTTAATAACTACAATCTTATTCAATATCTATCTAATATATTTGAAGAAACTAATTTATATGAAAAATATTATGTTGATCCAAGTGAAGTAAACATTAGTTTTAATAATGGGAAACGTAATTTGATACATTTATATTTAGAATCAGTAGAAAATACTTATTCAAATCTCAAAATAGATAATGAAAAAACAACTAATTATATTCCAGAATTAACTAATTTAGCTAAAGAAAATGTTAGTTTTTCAAATAGTAATGATTTAGGAGGAAGTAGAACTATTGATGGAACGCAATGGACTATTGCTTCACAAGTATCACAAAATATGGGGATACCCTTAACTTTGCCTTTAACAAGTCATAACTATGATAATGGTACAGCCTTTTTACCTGGAGGTTACTCTATTGGTGAGGTTTTAGAAAATAATGGATATGTAAATGAATTTATGTGTGGTTCTAAAGCTGATTTTGGAGGTACTTCAAATTTTTATAAACAGCATGGAAACTATATTATTCGTGATTATGATAGTTTTGTTGAAAATGGTGAAATTCCTGAAGATTATTTTGTATTTTGGGGCATTGAAGATGCTAAATTATTTGATTTAGCCAAAAAAGATTTAACACTTCTAGCAAAACAAGAAAAACCATTTAATATGGAGATTGCAACTATTGATACCCATACACCAGATGGATATTTGTGTGATTTATGTAAAAAAGATCATAAAAATCAATATGCTAATGTTATTGAATGTCAATCTAGACAAGTAAATAATTTTATTGAATGGTGTAAAAATCAACCATGGTATGAAAATACAACGATAGTAATTACTGGAGATCACAATAGCATGTCAGAGAAATTTTTCACTGAACTTGATGATAATTATATTAGAACACCATATAATTGCATTATAAATAGTGCTGTGAAACCAACAAATGATAAAAATAGAGAATTTAGTACAATGGATTTGTATCCAACAATTTTAGCATCAATGGGAGCAAAAATAGAAGGAGATAAATTGGGTTTAGGAACTAATTTATTTTCTAATAAACCAACATTAATGGAAGAGATTGGTTTTGAAAAATTGAATAATGAAGTCCAAAAATCTTCGAAATTTTATAATCAAAAAATACTTAAGTTAAAAGAATAGTTATTTTTAAGGTTCTTATAGAGAACCTTTTTATATTAAAATAATAAAGCACTATTATTAGAGAGTAACTTGTAACTAAGAAATAACAGCATTATAATACTATTATAAATTAATGATAAAAGGTAGGCAGGATGATGAAGTTAGTAAATAATTTAGAAATACCAGACATTGGTTTAGGTGTATATAAAATAAGTGAAAAAGAGATGAATGAAGTAATATCTTTAGCATATCAAGATGGATATAAATTATTTGATACTGCTCAAATGTATAAAAATGAAACTGCTCTTGGCGAAGCATTAAAAAAGAATAAAATATTAAGAGAAGATATTTTTCTTATAAGTAAGGTAGATAATTGTAATCAAGGTTATGATAATACTATTGCTAGTTTTTACGATTCTTTAAAAAAGCTAAAAACACAATATTTAGATTCTTTTTTAATTCATTGGCCTGGTTTAAATAAAGAAAGAATGTTAAATACATGGAAAGCATTGGAGTATTTATATAAAGAAGGTTTGGTTAAATCAATTGGTGTATGTAATTTTGAAAAGAGTCAATTAGAATTTATATTAAACAATTGTGAAATAGCACCAATGATAAATCAAATTGAACATACTCCATTTATGCATTATGAAACTTTAATTTCATTTTGTAAGAAAAATAATATTCAAATTATGGCCTGGGGACCTTTACTTCGAGGAAATATGGAAGATCCAAGAATTATGAAAATTGCTTCAAAATATCAAAAAAGTCCCGCCCAATTATTAATTCGCTGGAATATTCAACAGGGAATCATACCAATTCCTAAATCTAAAAATCCATCAAGATTATTAGAAAATATTTCTGTATTTGATTTTGATATTTCATTAGATGATATACATGAATTAAATCAAATGAACCAAAATATGAGAACTAGTTATAATCCCTTAGAATTTGACTTTTAAAACAAAAAGAAATGATAAACAACTAATTATCATTTCTTTTTTTATAAAAAATTACAATCTTACCTTAGTGAGATTGTTAAGATTTATTAGTTAGTGCTTTTCCTTCAGTTTCATTAATTTCTGAAACATAATCAACCAAATCATCAATAGTAAGATTAAATTCTTTTAAAACAGAAACAGCAGCTGTTTTAGTATTCTCATTAACTTCTGAATCACTTTTTTCATTAGCATAAATAAAGCCAATCAACATATCATCATAATTTTGAGAATCATCAGGTAATTTGATATATGCGATAGATTCAACCTTTTTATCTTTGATATAAGCGATAAATTGACTCACATCTTTACCATCTTTAGACTCGCTTATTGTAACTGTAGGCTCATCTCCACTATTATAGCTGACATTATAATTTTTCTCTTCAAATTTTTCAGTAATATTAGCGACACTTTTATTATTTGAACAGCCTACAAACCCAAAACATAGTAATAGTATAAACAATAATTTCCCTATTTTTTTCATAAATAAAACCATCCTTAAATAATTATTATGATTTAATTATATAGTAAACAATATAAAAAGTAAATTATTGACTTTTTCAAACCATTGTTTAATGGACATAATGAAAATCATTTTTAAATAATATAGTAAATATTTAATTTAAAGATTAGGTTATGATAATATAAAGATTAGGTTAAGATTGTTATTAAAGTGTATCTTATAAAAATATATAAAATGTCTACAAATTTTCAAATATTTATTGTATAATGGGTGCAAATGAGGTGATTTCATGAATACAGTTTTAGTTGAAAAGAACGCAATTGAAGAAGTGGCTAAGTTAGTTAGTGATAATCAGGTTGTAGCTTTTCCAACTGAAACTGTTTTTGGTTTGGGAATTAAATTTGGATCATACGAGGCTTTAAATTCTTTATATGAATTAAAACATCGAGATAGACATAAAGCAATTTCAATGATGATAAGTAATCCTAAAGATATTGAAAAATACGCATATGTCAATGATCAAGCTAGAAAAATTATAAAATCTTTTATGCCAGGAATGGTCACTATCATTTTAAAAAAAAGAAAATTTATTGATGACTATTTTACAGCATCTTTGGATACTATTGGAATTAGAATTCCTGATGATAAATTTGTTTTATCTTTATTAGAGAAAACCGGGCCGATGTTAGTAACTAGTGCTAATCTTTCTGGTGAAGATACTCTTGTTGATGATAAAGCGGTAATGAAAGTATTTTCTGGTAAAATTCCATTAATTGTAAAAGGTGAAAGTGTTAGTAAAAAAGCAAGTACGATTATTGATTTAAGTAAGGGTAAAGTAGAAATATTACGAGTAGGCGATATTTCTGAAAAACAAATATTGGAGGTAATTTAATGAAAATTGCAGTAGCGTGTGATCATGGTGGATTTAGATTAAAAAATGTTTTAGTTGAATATTTAAAAGATACTGGTTATGAAGTAGAAGATTTTGGCTGCTATAGTGAAGAAAGTTGTGATTATCCTGATTATGCTGGAAAAGCAGCTTTAGCAGTAGCTAAAGGAACATGCGATAAAGGAATCGTTGTATGTGGTACAGGAATAGGTGTAAGTATTACAGCTAATAAAGTAAAAGGTATTCGTTGTGCATTATGCCATGATGTATTTAGCGCTAAAGCAACACGAGCACATAATGATACAAATATGCTTGCGATGGGACAAAGAGTGATTGGTGAAGGTTTAGCTTTAGAAATTGTAAAAGCATGGTTAGAAGGTCAATATGAAGGTGGAAGACATGATCAACGAATTGCAAAAATGATGGCATATGAGGGGGAAAATTAGATGAAGGATCTTGCTGTATTTGAAAGTGTAGAAAGGGAATTAAATCGTCAAAGAAATAATATTGAATTAATTGCTTCAGAAAATTTTGTGTCACCAGAAATTATGGAATTGGCAGGAAGTGTTTTAACAAATAAATATGCTGAAGGATATCCTGGAAAAAGATATTATGGTGGATGTAAGTTTGTAGATGAAGTAGAAACATTAGCTAAGGAAAGACTTTGTGAAATTTATGGAGCTGAGTATGCAAATGTTCAACCACATAGTGGAGCACAAGCAAATACAGCTGTATATATGGCTTTATTAAATCATGGTGATAAAGTATTAGGAATGTCTTTAGCTGATGGAGGACATTTAACTCATGGACATCCATTAAATTTTTCAGGAATTAATTATGAATTTTATAGTTATGGAGTAACTAAAGACAGTGAAACAATTGATTATGAAGATTTTAAAAAGAAATGTCAAGAAATCAAACCTAAGTTAGTAGTGGCTGGAGCAAGTGCATATTCAAGAATAATTGACTTTGAATATATGGCTAAATGTGCTCACGAAGTAGGTGCATTATTTATGGTAGACATGGCTCATATTGCTGGATTAGTTGCAGCTGGAGTGCATCCTTCACCATTTCCTCATGCAGATATTGTAACTACAACAACACATAAAACATTACGTGGGCCACGTGGTGGAGCAATTATGTGTAAAAAAGAATTTGCAGCGGATATTGATCGTGCGGTTTTTCCAGGAATGCAAGGAGGACCATTAATGCATATTATTGCAGCAAAGGCAGCTTGTTTTTATGAAGCAATGCAACCTGAGTTTAAAGAATATGCTAATCAAGTTATTAAAAATGCTAAAGCATTAGAAAATTCTTTAAAAGAAGAAGGATTTAGATTAGTAGCAGGTGGAACTGATAATCATTTGCTTTTAATTGATGTAAAAGCAAGTTGTGGTATTTCAGGTAAAAAAGCTGAACGTTTATTAGATGAAATCAATATTACTGCTAATAAAAATGCAATTCCTTTTGACAGTGAAAAACCATTTAAAGCTAGTGGAATTAGAGTTGGGACTCCAGCAATGACAACTAAGGGATTTAAAGAAGAAGATTTTATTGAAGTAGGTAAAATTATTGCTTATCGTCTTAAAAATGAAGAAACCGAAGAAATTAAAGAAGCATGTTTAAGACGTGTTAAAACGTTAACTGATAAAGTAGAAATGTATCGTGATATTAAATACATTTAAGGAGTGAAATTGTATGGCGACTACTATCCTTAATCATGCATTAATTAATCATAAATTAACAATTATGCGTGATAAAAATACAAATAATGTTGTATTTAAAGATAATTTAGATGAAATAGCTATGTTGATGGCTTATGAAGTAACAAAGGATTTACCTTTAGAAGATAAGCATATTGAGACTCCAATTTGTTCAATGATAGGAAAAAAGTTGCAAAAACCAATTGTTTTAGTACCTATTTTAAGAGCAGGAATTGGATTAGTTGATGGATTTAGAAGAATTATTCCAAGTGCCAAAGTTGGACATATTGGAATGGCAAGAAATGAAGAGACATTAATGCCAGAAGAATATTATGCTAAATTTCCAAGTGGTCTAGAAGATTCAATTGTTATTATTGTAGATCCAATGCTAGCAACTGGTGGTAGTGCTAGTGCAGCAATTACAAATATAAAAGAACGTGGAGCAAAAGATATTCGTTTAGTATGTTTAGTTGGAGCACCAGAAGGTGTTAAAGTAATTGAAGAAAATCATCCTGATGTAGAATTGGTATTAGCATCGCTTGATGAAAAACTAAATGATCGAGGATATATTGTTCCTGGTTTAGGTGATGCCGGAGATCGTTTATTTGGTACTGATTGATTTTAAATATGAAACAGGTTAAAAGAAGACTTTTAAAGGATATTATATTTTGTTTATGGTTGGGATTTGAAGTAATTGGTGTATTTTTACTGGCTGTAATAGCTGGTTTATGGTTAGATGATTATTTTAATTCTCGTCCTTTATGGATATTTGGATTATTGATTTTAGCTTTCATTTATGTAATAAAGTTATTGTTAGGAGTAGGAAAAGATGAATGAAAACACAGTGATGAGCCATTCTAAATATGTATTTTTAGTAGCTCTTGCAATAGCAGGTTTAGTTAGTTTACTTTTGATGGATATTTCATATTTTTTAGGAATAATCGTTGGATATATTGTTAGTTTGATTATATTTCAGATAATAATTAAAATGAGTGATCTTATTTTGGCAATATCTTCAAATACAATCAGTCTAGTTATTATTCTATTTTTAACAAAATTATTAATTTATGGATTAGGCTTTTTTATTGCAATAAAGGTATCTTGGATTAATATTATAACTGTATTTCTTGGTTATTTTATAATTAAGATAACTATTTATATTGATACATATCGACAAGATAGGTTAGATAAAATAAAAAATAACTAGTCTAGAAAGGGAGGTGAAAGTGATGGGAAATATACATATTGTCATTCAACCAGAACTAGTTTTTTCATTAATTATTATGACAATTTTATCAATCTTTTTTGTTTTGGTTGGAAGAAAGGTTAAAGTTGCAGATCCAACAAAAAGACCTAAGGGTGTTGTTCTTGTTTGTGAAACTGGAGTAAAAATGATTCAAGATTATATGGAGACTTTGATGCCAAGTAAATTTTCTAAGAACTATTATCCTTATTTTGCGATGATGTTTATATATATATTTATATCAAATATAAGCGGGTTATTTGGATTTGAAGCACCAACTTCAAATTATTCAATTACGTTGGCGATTACTATAATCACTTTTACGCTAATTCAATATAATGCTTTAAAAACAAAAGGTGTCTTTACTTATATTAAAGATATTATTTGGCCACCAACAAATATTTTAGGAACATTGGCGCCACTTATTTCTTTATCAATGCGTTTATTTGGAAATATTGTAGCAGGGTCAATTTTATTATCTTTAATTTATAGTTTTACGGGGTATTTATCTCAATATGTTATAAACTTTAACTTTTTGGGACCAGTTATTGCCCCAATATTCCATGCATATTTTGATGTTTTTGCAGGATTTATTCAAACTTTAGTATTCGTGACTTTATCTAGTATTTTAATCTCGTTAGAAGCAAGTGAAGATTAGACTAGTTAAAGATATATTAATTATTAAGTGAAAAATTGGAGGAAAAAATATGACAGACGTAGGATTAATTGCTATTGCAGCAGGTATTGCAGTATGTGCCGGGTTAGGGACTGGTATTGGTGAAGGGATTTGTGCTAGTAAAGCAGTAGAAGCTATTGGTAGAAATCCTGAAGCTGAAGGAAAAATTCGTACAACAATGATTTTAGGTATTGCCTTAACAGAAACAGTTGCTATTTATGGATTATTAATTTCATTCCTATTATTATTCGTATATGGTGGATAAAAATAAAACTAATTAAGAGGAGGAATAAGAATGGATATTGATATTGCCTCAAAATTATTCCCCAATATTACGACTTTGATAGTGCAGTTGCTGGCAACAGCAGTAATGTTATGTATTTTTAAAAAGTTTTTATGGAAGCCAATGCAAAATTATTTTGCAAAGCGTGCTGATTACATAGAAGGAACTGTAAATGATGCTAAAAACATGCAACAAAAAGCTAAAGCTTTAATGGAAGCAAGTGAAGAACAATCACGAGCTGCCGCTAAAGAATATCGTAATATTGTTGAAAAAGCAAAAATTGATGCTGGTAAGACAAGAGATAGTATCATTGAAAAAGCAAATGAAGAAGCGAAAGAAAAACTAGATCGTGTATCAAAAGAAATTGAAGCAGAAAAGCTCGCAGCTAAAGCAGAAGTAAAGAGTGAAATTGTTAATATTGCAATTGATGTGGCTAGTAAAATAATGAATCAGGAAATGGATCAAAAAGCTAATGAAAAGTTAGTAGATGAATTTATTAAGGAAATTGATAAATAATGGAGACTATAGCACATTGTTATGCTGTTTCATTATTTTCTTTAGCTAAAGATGAAAATGCAGTTGATAGTTATCAAAAAGATATGCTATTGATAAATGAAATCTTTAGTAAAGAGCCAGAATTTTTAACTTTTTTTAGTCATGTTTTAATTGATGATGAAGTTAAATGTAATTTAATTGATCAAAGCTTTAAAGGAACAGTTAATATTTATATAGTTAATTTTTTAAAGTTATTGATCAAAAAAAGAAGAATTCGCTATCTTCAAGAAATAATTAAAGAATTTAAAAAATTATGTAATGATTATTTTGGAATTGAAGAAGGTATTTTATATACTTCTTATGATATTTCACAGGAATCTTTAAAACAAGTTGAACAAGCAATCGGAAAAGTAGAAAATAAACTTGTTAAACTTAATGTTGTTAAAGATCCAACTTTAATTGGTGGAATTAAAGTGGAAGTAAATAATCGGGTTTTTGATGGAACGATCAAAAATAAAGTTTCATTATTGAAAAAAGAACTATTAAGAAAGTAGGTGAAAATAGTGGGGCTTAGACCAGATGAAATTAGTAGTTTAATCAAAGAACAAATCAAACATTTTGATGAAGTGATTGAACAAAAAGATGTAGGAACCGTTATGACTGTTGGTGACGGTGTAAGTGTAATTCACGGATTAGATGATGCCATGTTAGGGGAGCTTTTAGCTTTTCCAAATGATGTTTATGGAATGGTTATGAATTTGGATGAAGATAGCGTTGGTGCTGTATTGCTTGGATCAGAAAGTACGATTAAAGAAGGCGATGAAGTTAAACGTACTGGAAAGATCATGGAAGTTCCTGTTGGAGATGAAATGTTAGGACGTGTTGTTAATCCTTTAGGACAAGCAATTGATGGAAATGGTGAAATTATTACTTCACGTACTCGTCCAATTGAAAGAGTTGCTAGTGGTGTTATGACTAGAAAATCAGTAGACCAACCATTACAAACAGGAATTACTTCAATTGATGCAATTATCCCAATTGGTCGTGGACAACGTGAGTTGATCATTGGTGATCGACAAACTGGTAAAACAGCAATCGCTATTGATACAATTTTAAATCAAAAAGGGCAAAATATTTATTGTATATATGTTGCTATTGGGCAAAAAAATTCAACTGTTGCTCAAATCGTAGAAAAATTACGTCAAGGTGGTGCAATGGAATATACAACAGTAGTTTGTGCCTCAGCTAGTGAACTTGCTCCTGTTCAATATATTGCACCATATGCAGGTTGTGCAATTGCTGAAGAATGGTTAGAGCAAGGTAAAGATGTTTTGATTGTTTATGATGATTTATCAAAACATGCAGTTGCTTATCGTACTGTATCTTTATTATTAAAAAGACCACCAGGACGTGAAGCTTATCCTGGAGATGTCTTCTATTTACATTCAAGATTATTAGAAAGAGCTTGTCGTTTAAATGAAGAAAATGGTGGAGGATCAATAACTGCTTTACCAATTATTGAAACACAAGCTGGTGATATTTCAGCATATATTCCAACAAATGTAATTTCAATTACAGATGGACAAATTTTCTTACAACAAGAATTATTTAATGCAGGATTTAGACCTGCAATTGATACTGGGCTTTCAGTAAGTCGTGTTGGTTCATCTGCACAAATTAAAGCAATGAAGCAAGTATCTGGTTCATTGAAACTAGAATTAGCTCAATATGCAGAAATGCAAGCATTTGCTCAATTTGGTTCTGATTTAGATGCAGCTACTAAAGCAACATTAGATCATGGAGCAAAGGTACGTGAAGTATTGAAACAAGCACAATATTCTCCACGTAGTGTAGCAACACAAGTAATTACATTGTTTGCATTAAAATATGGATTTACAAAAACATTAGCAGTAGAACAAGTATCTGATTTTATGAATCAATTAGTAGAACATATTGAAATGACTCAAAAGAATATCATTGATGAGATAAATGATAAAAAAGAAATCACATCTGATTTAGAAAAAGAAATGAAAGATGTTATTGGTGCATTTGTAAGTCAATTTGAAAAAACTCAAGCAAAGGGGTAGAAAACTATGCCTGGAGGAATGCAAGAAATTAAGCGAAGAATTAGATCAGTTGAGTCAACTAAAAAAATTACTAAGGCAATGGAATTAGTTGCAACATCGAAACTTCGTAAAACTAGAAATCAACTAGAACAATCAAAACCCTATTATACTAATGTTGCTTTGATGACAGCAGAAATTTTAGCAAACTGTAAAGGTGACAATGATAGTGTTTATTTGATTGAAAATAATGGTGTAAAAAAAGATGTATATGTTGTTATTGCTTCAAGTTTAGGTCTTTGTGGTGGCTATAATGCTAATATTTTTAAAGAAATTAAAGATGTAATTAAACCAGATGATTATGTATATAGCATTGGTTCTAAAGCAACAAGCTATTTAATTAAAAATCATCAAGGGATTACTGATTCTAAATATGAAAGTCTTAGTACAACTTTCAATTTTAAAGATATTATTAATCTAGTAAATGAGTTAACAAGAATGTATCGTGAAAAAGAAATTAGAAAGATTAAAATTGTTTATACAGAATTTGTTAATAATTTAACATTTAAACCAAGAATTGTTACTTTATTACCTATTGATCCTGATGATTTTGATCATATCGAAATTTCAAAAAAAGCAACATTGTTTGAACCAAGTTCACAGGAAGTATTAGATAATTTAATTCCAATGTATTTACAAGCAGTAATTTATGGCTATGTTATAGAATCATCAACAAGTGAAAATGCTGCAAGAAGAATATCAATGGAAAATGCGACTGATAATGCTGATGAACTAACAGAACAATTATTATTAAAATATAATCAAGCTCGTCAAACTGCAATTACTAATGAAATTAGTGAAATTGTGGCTGGAGCTAATGCACAATAAGGAGGTGCCGTATGTCACAAAATATTGGTAAAATAATTAGTGCTAAAGGGCCGGTAATTGATATCCAGTTTAATAGTGATAATAATTTACCGGCATTAAATACGGCGATTGAAATCCAAAACGGAGAAGATTTATTAGTAGTAGAAGTAGCACAACATATTGGTGACGATATTGTTCGCTGTGTTGCTATGGGGCCTACTGATGGTGTTAAAAGAGGAATGGAAGCCATTGATACAAGACATCCAATTTCGGTACCAGTAGGTAATGCTACACTAGGAAGAATGTTCAATGTTTTAGGACAACCAATCGATGGAAAAGAAGCACTAGGTGATGATGTTAAAAAAATGCCAATTCATCGAAGTGCGCCAACATATGCACAACAAAGAACAGAAACAGAAATCTTAGAAACCGGGATTAAAGTAGTTGATTTAATTTGCCCGTTTATTAAAGGTGGTAAAATTGGATTATTCGGTGGAGCAGGTGTTGGGAAAACTGTATTAATTCAAGAGTTTATCAACAACATCGCAACACAACATGGTGGTTTATCTGTTTTTGCTGGTGTTGGAGAACGTAGCCGTGAAGGTAATGATTTGTATTATGAAATGAAAGAAAGTGGCGTTTTATCAAAAACAACATTAGTTTTTGGTCAAATGAATGAACCACCTGGAGCTCGTTTAAGAGTAGCTTTAACCGGACTTACAATGGCTGAAGAATTCCGTGATGAACAAGGGCAAGATGTATTATTATTTATTGATAATATCTTCCGTTTTACTCAAGCAGGTTCAGAAGTATCAGCATTGCTTGGACGTGTTCCTTCACAAGCTGGATATCAACCAACTCTAGCAACAGAAATGGGAGCATTACAAGAACGAATTACTTCTACTAAAAAAGGATCAATTACATCAGTACAAGCAGTATATGTACCAGCTGATGATTTAACCGATCCAGCTCCTGCAACAACTTTTGCTCATCTAGATGCTAAAGTTGTATTAGATCGTTCAATTGCTGCATTAGGAATTTATCCTGCCGTTGATCCACTTAATTCTTCATCAAGAGCACTTGATCCATTAGTTGTAGGAAAAGAACATTATGAAGTTGCCCATGGTGTACAACAAATCTTACAAAGATTCCAAGAATTACAAGATATTATTGCAATTTTGGGAATGGATGAATTAGGTGAAGAAGATAAATTAACCGTAGCACGTGCGCGTAGAGTTCGTAATTACTTATCACAACCATTTACTGTAGCTAGCCAATTTACAGGATTAGATGGTAAATATGTTCATATTAGTGATACAATTAAGGGATTTAAAGAAATTCTAGAAGGTAAACATGATGATTTACCAGAACAAGCATTCCACAATGTAGGTACAATTGAAGAAGCTATAGAAAAAGCGAAGACATTAATAAATGGCTAAATTTAAGCTTAAAATAGTTACACCAAGTGGTATCTACCAAGAAGTGGAAATTGATCAGTTAAATATTCGATCTACAGCTGGGCAAATTGGGATTTTAGCTCATCACATGCCACTTGCATGTGGAATTGAAATTTCGATGATGAATTATATTATTGATAAACAACGTTATGAATTCGCTATTGGTGGTGGATTTATGTATGTTAATGATGATGAAACTAAAATCATTGCTAATTCAATTGAATCTAAAGAAGAAATTGATCTAAATCGTGCAAAAGAAGCTAAAAAAAGAGCTGAAGAAAGAATAAAACATTCAAGTGAATCAACTGATTTACAAAGAGCTGAAATTGCTCTTAAAAAAGCAATTACAAGAATAAATGTAAAAAACTCATAAAATCTAACTCTTAGAGTTAGGTTTTTTTTTAGCTAAAAAAACTTAATCATAATCAACTTAATAAATTTTAATCAAATATATACGAGTATATTTTGAGATTATATTATGTATGCTATAATTAATGTAAACGCATACATCCATTTAATGGATGTTTTATTAATTAATAATATAGAATGGAGGAAAAACTAGGGTACATAATATAAATATTTAATAAATTTGAATTAAAAAAGGGGAAAGGATTATGAAAAAGATAATAAAGAAAATATTTTTATTTACTTTAATTGTATCTATGTTGATAGGTACATCTAGTATTAATATTTACGCAAATAATTTATCATCATCAAGTGAAGATGTAAAAATTGAATTAATTCAAGATGGAAAGATAGTAGAAACGGGATACAATAAATTAACACATACAAGAAATTATAAAAGATCGACTACAAGGACAAATGGTGATGAAATAGTTATTACAGCACCTGAAGGTGTTCATTATTTAATGGTACAATTAGATAAATATTGTGGTACACCTAAATCAACCGGGATGGCTAAGCAAGAACAAGTAGAAGGAACAGTTAGACCAACTGACATGTCATCACTTGAATATGAAGAAACATTAGTTTATTTAATGAATGATGAATTTCGTTTTGTTATTCCAGGGACAAGTGGAACTGACGCCAATGGAAATACATTAGGTGGAGGAAGTTGGCCCTATGATTCAAGAGCTTTTTCAACATCTGGTAATACTGAAAAAGTGATTACAGCAAGAGTTGCAACACAAGAAGAAATAAATGCAAGAAGAAATTTAGCACTAAACCCATTTGATTTACGTGGAAATGATAATTCGCGTTCAGGCGCAAATAAAAAAAGTGATATTAATGTTTTTCCACATGCATTTGCAAATCGTGTAACTGATAATAAACGTGAATTTGAACCAAGAAATGCAATTGATGGATATGAATATAACGCTTCACATGTATCTTTTCCATATCAATCATGGGGTTGTGGAAATGAAGAAACTGATTCAGAATTTTCAGTTTTATTTGGAAGATATGTAGAAATTGATCAAATTGATATTACATTAAGGGCACAATGGAACCCACCTCAGCCCAATAATGCAAATGATCATGATATCAATTGGTCAAGTGCTACTTTAGAATTTTCTGATGGAACACAGTTACCAATTACATTGGAGAAATTAGCTTCTCCTCAAACAATTAAATTACCAGAAAAGAAAATAGTGTCATGGGTAAGATTAAAAGACTTACCTATTAGTGAAGAAACTATACCAGTTGATGGAAGAAGAAAATTTTCTGCATTAACTGAATTTAAAGTATGGGGTAAAGAAGCTAGTTATGAACAAGCAACTCTACCATCAGCAAAAAACTTAGTAAATTTAGCACAAAAAGTAAATGACTATTGGATTAAAACAGGTGGTAATACTGGAAATGATGCGAGTAATTATAATCATGGTCATTCAATAACAAGTGAGTTTTGGGCACCATCTGTATTTTATACAGGTAATATGGAAGCATATTATTTAACTGGTGATGAAAACTATACTGATTATGCAAATCGATGGGGAAGTAATAATATTTATAATGGTAGTGCATGGAATACGAAAGCTGATAATAGTAGAATTGGTAAATATTTTCCCGATAATCATACTAGTTTTCAAACATATCTAGATATGTTTTCAATAACTTCTGATAAAAAATTTGATCCTAATGATGAAAAAATTAAAAACATAGTTCCTATCATGAATGAAATGGAACAAATGGATATTAATGATTTAAAAACTAAAAAAGGATATTGGGGTAGAATTGATTTCTTTTATATGGAGTTACCGAACTGGACAAAAATGTATCTTTTAACTGGAGAGGAAAAGTGGTTGGATAAGTTAAGAGAATTATATGATGATCGTAAAGCAGAGCTTTATGATGAAGAAACAGGACTATTTTATCGAGATAAAAACTATATTTTTGATCCTAATGCCCAATATGATCCAAATGGAGATGGAAATAACCAAAAAATTAGTCCAAATGGTAAAAAAATTCTTTGGTCCAGAGGTAATGGCTGGGCAATGGCTGCACTTACAAAAGTTTTACAGGACTTACCAGATAGTCGTCAAGATGACCGTAAAGAATATGAAGCAGTTTTTAAAAAGATGGCTGCAACATTAATTGAAGTACAGGGAGATGATGGTTTTTGGCGAATGAATTTAGATGATTATGATCATGATATTCGTCCAGAAACTAGTGGTACAGTTTTCTTTGCATACGGTTTAACTTGGGGAATTAATAATGGACTTTTGGATAAGGAAACTTATTATCCAGCAGTAAAGAAGGCTTTTTTAGGACTAAATGCAAATGCAATTAGACCAGATGGTTTAGTAGGACGTTCAGAATTAATCAGCGCTTATCCAAATCCAAAATGTTCTTTGGGAATAGGATCTTCTCAAAGTTATGCTCCAGCAGCAACAGTAATGTTTTTATCAGAATTATCTAAATTAGTTGAACAAGGTTATGTAACAGATGATGTTGAACCAGCATTAGATAAAAAGATGATTAGCGCAGTAGCTGTAAAAGAAGATTCAAAATATGCAGTAGTTAATTCTGAAATAAGAGAATTAGTTACTGGTACAGAATTAAAAACAATAAAAAATGATAATAAAATTTATGTGCCACAGCAATTTATTGAAGAAGTATATGGACAAGATATTATTGATAAGATGACAGATAAGATAATCTATGAAAATATAACTTACTTATCAATGAATGAACTTAGTCAAGTAACAGGAAACTTAAAATTATCATCTGTAAAAAATAATATAACTGTCATTAGTTATAAAACAAATTTATTTAATTCTAGTATAGATTCAAAACTAATTGATTTACTAGATATTGGATTAACAGAAGGAAAATATCCTAAACGACCTGAATATCCAATTCGTTTTGATTATACAAAACCTGAAGATGAATTAAAGCCATCAAAAGATGCCTTAATTTCAGTAGAAGCAAATACATCAGGAGCAATTTCAGCAAGTCGCTTAATTGGGCCAAGTACAAAAGATCCAGTGAATGTAGAATTTGATATGGTAACGGGTCTATCACCATCACAAACAAATGCAATAGTGGGAATAGGAAGCAGTGATTCAAGCTATACAGGATATTCACAAGTACCGATTATTATTAGAATGTATAGAGATGGGAAAATAGGAGCATATAATGGTAATGGGTATGTTCAAAGTAATGTAGAATTTGAAAAGAATAAAAAGTGTCATCTTCGAGTATCAATCAATCTAGAAGAAAAGACATATGATGTATACGTAACACTACCACAACAAGAAGAGATTCAAATAGCTACAAATTATGCATTTAGATCAACAGCAAAAGTACCTGAGGATATCGGAAAGATTTATTTATTCAACAATGATCAACAAGCTGGAAAATATTGGTTAGAGGGTATTTATTTAGAAGCAAATGAAACAGATAAAGTTGCATTAAGGATTGCACTTGATCTAGCTAATGCAATTACTGATGAAGATTTAAAAGATGTAATACTAGTAGTAGCTGATGAATTCAAAGCTGCAAGAGATAATGCTAATGAAGTTTATAACAACACTAGTGCAACTCAAGAAGAAGTAAACAATGCATTTGACAGACTTGCAAGTGCTATGCATTTATTAGATTTTGTAAAAGGTGATAAAACAGCATTAAAAGCATTTATCGATAAAGTTAGTGGTTTAGATTCAACTAAATATACAGAGGCTACATGGACACAATTTAATGATGCATTAATAGTAGCAAATGCTGTATATGCAGATGAAAATTCAATGCAAGAAGAAGTAGATGCAACTTACCAAGAGTTAGTAACAGCATTCTTGAACTTAAGATTAATTCCAGATAAGAGCTTATTAGAAGATTTAATTAACAAAGCAGAAGGATTAAATCTAGCAAGCTATAGTAAAGCAATAGTTCAAGTTGTAAATGATGCTTTAGCAAATGCTAAAAACGTATTAGCAAACGAAAATGCATCACAAAAAGAAGTAGACAATGCCAAAGCAACATTAGAAAAAGCAATTGCCGGATTATAAGCTAATCCAAGTACACCATCAAATGTAGATAACACAGTAAAAACACCAGTAAATAATGGTGATACAACTGCAAGTGTAAAAACAGGGGATGATGTTAATATGTTAGGAACACTTGGATTAATTTCATCATTAAGTGTTGTAGTATTTTTAAAAAAGAAAAAATAAATAAAATTAAATAATTAAATAAAGGGTATAGAAAATCTGATATGTTTGATAAAAATATGTTAGATAATCTATACTTTTTATATTTAAACAAAATATGTTTTCAAATTATTTACATAAATTTAAATGAATAATGAAATTAAGTTTAATTGCAATATGGCATAATGGGGGTGTTGATTGGAGGGATAGTAGATGAATTTAAAGAAAATATTTAATTTTGCAATTGTAGCATTAGTTACAATTACAATGTCGAGTAATTCGATAGTATTTGCAAAAGATAACAACGCTAAAGTTGTATCAGACTGGCAGTTTGATAGTAGTTATGTTCAAGAAGGAACATCGTTTGAACAAAATAACTTAATTTTAAAAGATGCTAGCGGTAACGGAAATGATTTAATCGTTAATACTGAAAGAGTAGAATCAGGAAAATCAGCAAGTGACTACATGGAATTTGTAGATGATAGTATTGATGGCAAAAGCGAAAGTTTATTAATGAGCCCTAAAGGGACAAGTGGAAATGACAAAAAAATAGGAGCATTTTTTCAAACTGTTGAAAATGCACCTATTACTCACGAAACGTTTGATGAAGGATATACATTTGAATTTATTATTAAATTAAGTGATGATATTAGTGGATGGAGCAGTATTTTTGGTAAGCGTGGTATCGCCAAACAAAATGGATTAACTGGAGGTGAACCAGAAGTTAATGGAGGATTGAATGTATCTAGTTCTGGTGAGCTACAATGGAATTTTTATACAAATAATCCAGAGATAAAAAATAATCCAACTACATGGTCAGATGCCGGTGGAATTCAACGAAATAAGTTTCATCATATTGTAGTAAAAAATGACAGTAATGTTACTACTATGATTGTTGATGGGATAGTGGTATTACGTTGTAATACTACACAAAACCAACGTGGATTAGCTGATTTAGGATTAGGTTGGGTCGTAGGAACAGCATATTGGAGTGATGGTGAAACATTTGATGAAAAAACTTGCGGTGATAGTATTTTTAAAGGACAAATTCAAGAAATTCGATTATCATCAGGTTTGGTAGCTCCAGATGATTATTTAGTAACTGAGCATATTGTTGATGATGCTTATAATATTGCGGGAAATAATAATGAGACAAACTTTTTAGAAACAAAGAAAAATTATAATTTTGCAATTATTCCAGATCCACAATATACAACGCAATACAAGCCAGCAATTTTAGATGCTCAAAATGAATGGATTGCAGAAAATGCCAATGATTATAATATCGCTATGACACTTGGTGTAGGAGATATAACACAAGATGGTACAGAAGCAGAATTTAAACGTGCTAGTGAATCATATTCAATTTTTGATGAAAAGAACATACCGTATTTATTAACTGATGGAAATCATGATTCAAATATATATTTAAAATACTTTGGGGCACAAAGATATGAAAATAATCCAGCATATCAAGGAGCAGGACCATCAGGATATTCAAAATATGCGATTACTAAAGGTGGATCATATAATTATTTATTTCTTACAATTCCTTATAATAGTGAACAAATAGAACAAGATCGTGAATGGATTAATAATATTTTAACAACATATGATAATTTACCAACAGTAATAATTACTCATTTTGATGATAATAATAAAAATATTACAAATGATTTTGTAAAAAAATATGATCAAGTATTTATGTTTATAGAAGGGCATGTAACATATCGTGATGCAAAGATTATTACTAATGATTATGGACATCCTGTTTTAAATGCAATAGTTAATTATCAATTTGAGCCTTATGGTGGTAATGGAATAATTCGTTTGATGCAATTTGATGAGTTAAATAAAGAAATATCTTTTCAGTCTTATTCACCATGGGTACAAAAGAAAATAGATATATTAAATGGTAAAATAGAAAATGAAGGAATTTTAAATGATGATGAGAAAAAATTATTTCCTTTTGATAAGTTAAATATTACTCAAGATCCTAGTGATAATATAACTTTTGAATTTGATTTTACAGAAAGATTTAAAAACCTTGATAAAGTAGAACCAATTAATAGAGAAAATTTGGATGAAGAAATTAATTTATCAAATAATTATGATTTATCACAATATCAAGATGGTAACGAAAAAGATAATTTTATTAATGCATTATCAAATGCAAAAAATATTCAAAAAGATTTAGATGAACAAGACAGTTTACTTACTCAAGAAATAGTTGACCAAGTATGTAAAACACTCAAAGAAGCTCGCTTATCATTAATACCAATAACTAATAAAACAGCATTAAAGATTGCAGTAGACCTAGCTAATGCAATTACTGATGAAGATTTAGCTAATGTTGTACCAGTAGTAG
>OLNH01000484.1_pt1 | contig 33955 bp, 34 predicted proteins | sample 1643101 | NCBI WGS metagenome assembly OLNH01 (sample SAMEA3136758, study PRJEB25190) | human gut metagenome | biome: human gut; feature: human-associated habitat; material: faeces | place: Austria | collected 2013 | reverse complement strand
TTGATGATTTTTCCATCAGCATAATATTCATTACATGCTTCTGTAGTAACAGTAAATCCTTGTGGTACTGGTAACCCTAAATTAACCATTGCAGCTAAGTTAGCACCTTTACCACCAAGAAGGTCACGCATCATTTCGTTTCCTTCACTAAACATATAGACATATTTTTTCATTAATATAATCCTCCTTAGAATTAATCCATGACTATATTATACACATGTTAGCCCTTCCATTCAAGTGGAAGCGCTTTGAAATTTTTATATTTTATTACAATAAAATCATTAAAAAAACCATTTTATTTGATATAATCACTTAAAATCAAACAACCATCATTATAAAACATTTTTAAACAAAAAAAGATTGTATCAATAAAACACAATCTTTCATCTTAAAACTATCTTCTAATTGCAATTTCAATTTCAACTTTACGATTATTAAGCTTTCTTTTATTACAATTTTTAACCACTTTATTAACAACTTTTTTCTTAATATCAACAAACGTAAATTTACGTTTTAAATCAATATCACCAATATCATCTTTTCTAATTCCTGCATTAGTAATAAAAAAATCAATAATTTGTGGAACTTTAACTCGATCCATTGTTCCAACAGTTAAAAATAATCTAGTATAATTTTTATTATTTCTATCATACTTTTTAGAATTTATTTCTTGAATTACATCACGTTGATAATCATAACCAAGCTGTTCTTGATAACTCATATATAATAGCGCAGCTGTAAAATCACTTAACATCGTTGGATCAATTTCATTTACAAGTTGTTTAAATCTTTTATGGTTACCAGCTAAAATAACATCTTCAACATCACTAATCAATGTCCCAATTCTAGCTTCAAAAATTTCTTGCAATGTTGGAACATTTACTTTTGTAATCGTTGATTTAGTTACTCGCTCAATTTGTTTTAAAAAACTTACTTCTTTAGGGCTAATTATCGAATAAGCTAAACCTTCTTTATCAGCTCTTCCTGTGCGTCCAATTCGATGAACATATGATTCGATATCTTGAGGTAATTCATAATTAATTACATGAGTTACATTTTCAACATCTATCCCTCTTGCAGCAACGTCAGTTGCAACTAAGAAATTAATTGTCCCTTTTTTAAACTTACGTAATGTATTCATACGATGATTTTGATTCAAATCACCATGCATTGCTTCAACATTATAATTAGATTGTTGCATTTGTTCAGTTACTTCATCTACACTACGTTTAGTACGACAAAAAATAATTCCTGTTTTAATATTAGCAACATCCATTAAACGACACAATGTTTCAAAACGATCTTTTGGCTTTACTTCATAATAAAATTGTTTTACAGAAGTAGCCGTAGTTTGTTTTGAAAGTACTGCTACATGTTTAAAATCATCATGCATATAATTTTGCGCAATTTTTTTAATTCCCGCTGGCATTGTTGCTGAAAATAATATCGTTTGACGAGCATCATCAACTTTTTCTAATATTGTTTCAATATCTTCAACAAAGCCCATATTCAACATTTCATCAGCTTCATCTAAAACAACATATTTTACATTATCAAACTTTAAAACTTTTCGACGCATTAAATCCATAACACGTCCTGGAGTCCCGACAATTATATCTACTCCTTTTTTTATTGAGCAAATTTGTTTTTCAATATCACTTCCACCAAACACACAAACTATTTTGCTTCCATTATACTTACCAATACGATTCATTTCTTCATGAATTTGCATCGCTAATTCTCTAGTTGGTGACAAAATTATTGCTTGAGGGAACCTATCATCAATCGGTTTTATTTTTGATAATAAAACACTACCAAAAGCTAAAGTTTTACCAGTTCCTGTTTGAGCTTGACCAATCGCATCAACACCAGTCAATAATACTGGAATTGCTTTTTCTTGAATTTGTGAGGGTTTAGAAAACCCCATATCTTTTATTGCTTTTAATACTTCTTCACTTAATCCTAATTGTTCAAATTTATTTTCAATCATTGTATATACCTTTCTAAACACTTTGGTGAGTATAGCATAAATATCACTTATATACAAACCTATTTTTTAATTTTATTATATTTTTCCTATAAAATTTTAATTTTTCTACATTAATAATCATATTATTATCATATCTTTAAAATAAAATAACCAAATAAACAAAAATAATCGCTTATCCATTAGCGATTATTTAAACTAACTATTAAGCAATTCCTGTAATTCATTTACAAAACGACATATATGAAAACCATCACAAACAGCATGATGAACTTGAATTGCTAAAGGCAATAAAATCTTATCATTTTCTTTATAATATTTACCCATTGTAAATATTGGTTGTAAAAAATCATAACTCTTTTGAAGATTCAAATTAAATCCTTCAAATGATGTCCATGGAATCATTGAAACCGGAAAATTATTTTCATGAATATTTGCTTTTACAAATAACCCACTTTGATTTGCATACTTAAGCATATCATCTTCATACGCTTTACAAAAATCTTCATATTTACAATAATATTCTGTCCAAAGATTAGAAAAAGTTTTCGTATCTTGATGAAATATCGTATAACTCGCTAGCATTGTATCAAACATACCTAATCTACTATTTTAATCAATTGCCATTTTAAATTCATCATATTTATTTACAACTTTAGTAATATAATACAACATCGCTGGATATATAGTTATATCCATTTTAACTGTCATACTATAAGTACATGGAACATTAAAAAAATAGTGATCAAAATATTCTTTTCTTTTCCAATTATCTTTATCAATAAATTTAAATTCCATCTATTATCCCTTCAACTAATTTAACGAATCGGAGTATAATCAATCTTCGAATCAATATCCGTTGCCTCTAATTTAAAAATAACCGGTCTTAATCCATCATTACAGCTACAAATCGCTACACCAGGTTTTCTAATCCAGTCTCCATAATAAAATACATCACCACTTGCTCCATGTGAAAGTGCAAAAACATATTGATAAATTGCTTTCCATGCCTCATCACAAAAACCTTCAGGTTTAGCATAATCCCCATAAAATACTTGTCCTTCTTTTAACATTGGACAAGCAGTTAACCCATCTGCACCATATTCCTTGGCTAACTCTTTATCAAACGTAGTTTTTAAAACAATTATCTTTACTTTTTTCATTTTAATTCCCCCTTAAATAATTTTTATTTAAAAATAAAATGTCATCTATTTAAAGATGACATACTTATTCAATCCAATATTTATCATCAGCAAAATCATATACTAAACACTTATCATGACCAGCAAATAAATAATCACCATCTATACTATTAAACATATGAGTTATACGATTTATAGCATTATATATATTTTCAAACTCACCAGGTATAATAGTTTCATCATTTTTATATAACACAAAAATATTACGATTACTTCCTTGATAACCTTTAAAATAAGCTCTATTTGTATCATAAAAAGTGATTAAATAACTATATAATTTATTTTTTAATTCATCCATAGAATCATATAAATATAATTCATATTTATCATCTAACATATAATATATTAATGTTACAAATAAATAATCATTTCCTTTTCTTAGTATTCGATAATGATATTCACCACCAAAACTATGATTTTCCAATGAATCATAACAATCTTTTAATACTGTATCAATAAATTTTCTTTGTGCTTTATTTAAATAACAAATTTGTTTAGGCTTTTCTTGATCCATTTTCTTAACTAATTTCATAAATTTTTTAATTACAGCATCATCAGTATCAATAACATAATCCCAAACAATTATTTTTATAAAATATGGATTAGATTTCAATCCCGTATGATATATCAGTTCCTGTTCTAATTCTAAATAGTCTTTTAAAATAACATCTTCTTTATTTACACTATCAATAATTTGATCATTATGAATAAATTCATAAAACTTGCATTTATTCAATAACAATTTTTCATTAATTATTACACTTAACATTTTAAATGTTATATTTTCATCAACATCTATTGTTATTTTATTTTCCTTATATGCTACTTTTAGTCGAAATTTATTAATCATTTTATCCCCCACAAAGCTATTCACTTATTTTAAAAAGAACTGCTGCCATGTGCTTACATTTATTACCACTAGAAGCATTTGGACAATCACAAACTATTTTCTTTATGCTACTTTTATTAAATTCAATTGATATCATATGTGTAATATCTTCTTTAACAGAAGCAACTATTTGTTTATCCCCATAATAAATAACATCAACTAAATCATCTTCATAATATTTTTTACCTTGTTCAATAACTAATGGTTCAAATAATAACTTCCAGTTATTCAAATATGACTTTTCAATTTTACCATTTTTATATGCTTCAATTTGTTCAAAACAATACCTAGTTGCCTTTACATCTTCCAATGCATCATGAGCTGCAAAATTGTATCCAAAATATTTAGCACATGTTGATAATGATTGCCATTTATAACCTCCATGATATCCTCTTTCACCATAAATATAAGCAAAATCTTTCATCGGATCTTTAAATACATACTTACTTATATCTATTCCGTAATTCTTTAACATTCCTTGTTCAAAAGCGATATTATAACATACAATAAATTCACTATTATCAAATATTTCTATTATCCTATCAATATAACTTTCAAAACAAAGTTTATCTTTTACCATTAATGGTGAAATACCATGTATTCTTTGAGCACTTGGCCAAGAAAAATGATGTTTAGGTTTACACAATTCATTAATCAAAACTTCATCATCCTGATTAACGATTGCTACTTGTACAACTTCATCATTATGATATCTATTGACTCCAGTAGTCTCAAAATCTAAAACCACATACTTATTTTCCATACTCACACCTCATGTAAGTAAAGTTTATCATAATTTATTAAATCATGCCATTTATATTATTAATTACTAAACAGTAAATGTATACACAGTTCTAAAATTATCAAAATTAATTATAAATTATTACGTATTTTAATGATTTCATTTAGTTATATAAATTCAACTGTTTAAATATAGGTATAATAACATTTCTAAATAATTAAGTAATTGATTTATTTTTCACATTTCTTTAAATAAATAGCTAATATTGTTATAATATCGAACGGGAAGGTGATTAAATGAAAACAATAAAAGTTGCTGCTGCAATTATAAAAAAAGACAATAAAATATTGATTGCTAGTAGAAAAACAGGTGAATTTGCGGGAATGTTTGAATTTCCTGGTGGAAAAGTAGAACCTGGAGAAACAAGTAAACAAGCTTTAATTAGAGAAATTCAAGAAGAATTGGAAACATCTATAAATATTGATGAATTTTTCATGAATGTTAATTATACATATCCAACATTTATCTTAGATATGGATTGTTTTATTTGTTCATTAAAAGATGAACAAATAACATTAAATGTTCATGATTCAATTAAATGGATCACATTAGATCAACAAGATATTAATTGGATTCCTGCTGATATTCAAATTATTGAAAAACTCAAAGAACGAGGAATCTAAACATGACTCTAACATTACAACCAAACATAAATTTACATACACTAAATACAGTTAATCAAACATATCAACCACAATTATTATTCAACGATTACAAACAAGGTATGAAACTATCATATGAAATAATCCAACAATTAAACTCATGTGATAGTTTTCAATTATCAATTGCCTTTATTAGTTTATCAGGACTAGCCACACTAAAACAAACATTACTAGATTTACAAAACAAAAACATTTCTGGTAAAATCATCACTTCAACTTATTTAGGTTTTAATGAACCAAAAGTATTCAAAGAATTACTTAAATTCAATAACCTAGAAATAAGAATATATGATGATCCTAAAATTGGTTTTCATCCAAAAGGTTATATTTTCAAAAAAAATGACACATATAACATTATCATTGGTAGCTCTAATTTAACCCAAAACGCACTATCAATAAACCAAGAATGGAATTTAAAACTCTCTTCAACATACAATAATGATATTTCAAAACAAGTTTTAAAAGAATTCAATCAACAATGGCAAAATTCATTTCCTTTAACAAACCAATGGATCAATGAATACAGCAAAACATACACTAAACAAAAAACTGAAACACAACTAAAAACAAATACAAAAATCAAACCCAACAAAATGCAAATAGCTGCATTAAATGCACTAAAATCAATTAGAAACGAAAATAAGAATAAAGCTTTATTAATATCTGCAACAGGTACCGGTAAAACTTATTTAAGTGCTTTTGATGTCAAAGCATTTAATCCAAAAAGAATGCTCTTTGTAGTTCATCGAGAAAACATTGCACAAAATGCCATGATGTCATTTCAAAAAATAATCAACAATCATAGTTTTGGCATTTTTACTGGTAATAAAAAAGAAACTGATGCTGATTACATCTTTTCAACAATTCAAACAATTCATAAACAAGAATATCGTAAAATGTTTGATCCAGATGATTTTGATTACATCATTATCGATGAAGTTCATCGAGCTGGAGCTAATTCTTATCAAGAATTAATAAATTATTTTAAACCAAAGTTTATGTTAGGAATGTCTGCTACTCCTGAAAGAAGCGATGATTTTGATATTTATCAAATGTTTGATTATAACATTGCTTATGAAATTCGTTTACAACAGGCAATGGAATATGATTTACTTTGTCCTTTTCATTATTATGGAATAACTGATTTACAAGTCAACGGAGTATCACTGGAAGATAAAAGTGATTTTAATCATCTAACTTCTCAAAGTCGTGTTGATCATATTATTGAACAAATAAATAACTATGGATTTTCAGGTGATCGTGTCCGTGGTTTAGTCTTTTGTAGTCGTAAAGATGAAGCTAAAGAATTATCTAATTTGTTTAATCAACGTGGTTATAAAACTGTTGCTTTAACTGGTGAAGATGACGAAAATAAAAGACGTGATGCTATGGATAAACTAGAAACAGATGATTCTGTTGATTATCTAGATTATATTTTTACAGTTGATATTTTTAATGAAGGAATTGATATTCCTAAAGTTAATCAAGTAATTATGCTTCGACCAACTGAGTCAGCAATTGTATTTGTACAACAATTAGGTCGTGGTTTACGCAAAGATCATTCAAAAGAATATGTAGTTGTGATTGATTTTATTGGTAATTATGAAAAGAATTTTTTAATTCCAATTGCTTTAAGTGGTAATCAAAGTTATAACAAAGATACATTAAGAAGATTTGTTAGTGAGGGTTCTTTACTTATACCTGGAGCTTCAACAATTAATTTTGATCGTATTTCAAAAAAGAAAATATTTGAATCAATTGATAAAGCTAATTTTTCTGATATAAAAATCATCAAAGAAAGCTATTTACAATTAAAACAAAAACTTGGACGTATTCCAAGTTTACAAGATTTTGATAAATATGATTCTATTGATGTCTTAAGAATTTTTCAAAACAAAAATCTTGGTTCATATCATAAATTTTTATCAAAATACGAAAAAGATTATTCAATAAAATTCAACCCTATCCAAGAACAATATCTAGCATACATATCAACAAAACTAGCTTCTGGAAAAAGAGTTCATGAATTAGAAGCAATTAAGGTTTGTATAGAAAATCAATCAGATTTACTTAATAATCTAAAAGAAAAACTAAAAAACGTATATGATATTGATTTACCTAAAATTAGTCATACTACTATTATAAATATATTAAGTCAAAATTTCGCAACTGGCGGTGCCAAAGCAACCTTTAAAGATGCTATTTTTATTGATAAAAATTTAAAGATATCAACACAATTTAAAGCTCAATTAAACGATTCAAATTTTAAACAACAAATCATGGATCTTATCAATTTTGGAATAACTCGTTATAAAAAAAATTATACCAATACATATAAAGACACTTCACTATGCTTATATAAAAAATATACTTACGAAGATGTTTGTAGATTACTAAATTGGGAGCAAAATCTAGTTCCTTTAAATATTGGTGGTTATAAATATGATAAACATACAAATACTTTTCCTGTATTTATTAATTATGATAAAGAGGAAGGTATAAGCGAAACAATTAAATATGAAGATAAATTAATTGATCAAAATACAATAATTTGTTTTTCAAAACCAAAACGTACATTAACATCAGAAGAAGTAGTTAGAATATACAATGAAGATACAAATCATGTTAAAATACATCTTTTTATTAGAAAAAATAAAAATGATAACACTTCAAAAGAATTCTATTACTTAGGACTTGTGCACACATATGGGAAACCAATTCAAACAATCATGCCCAACACTAATAACAATGTTGTACAATTCACTTATAAACTTGAAAATGAAATTAGAAAAGATATCTTTGATTATATAACTAATAATGATTAGTACATTAAAAGACGTTTATACGTCTTTTTTCATTTATACAACACCAAATAAACATCCATATCGTTATCAATTAAAAACGTATTAATTGTCTCTTTAGCAACTTCTAATGCCTCATTGTAAGGATATCCATATATCCCTGATGATATTAATGGAAAAGCAATAGAACGAAGTTTATATTGCTTTGCTAAAAGTAAAGAATTACGATAAGCAGCTTCCAAAACCTCTCTTTCACCATGTTTTCCATCACGATAAATCGGACCCACTGCATGAATAATATATTTTGCCTTTAAATTATATCCCTTTGTTATTATTGCTTCACCTGGTTTACAATACCCTTTTTGATTACACTCATTTTGTAATTCTTTAGCTCCAGCTTTATTAAAAATAGCTCCACAAACACCACCACCTTGGCGCAAATATGAATTTGCTGCATTTACAATTGCATCACTTTCTATTTCTGTAATATCCCCATTTATAATTTTAAATCCCATAAACCATCCTCCTTTTATACTATAGTAACACTATCTATTTTACTGCTCAAGAGCAAAAAAACTGCTTTTCATCAATAAAAATGTTATTATATAAACAAAGGAGAATTAATATGGAAGCAAAAGAAATTTTATTAAACAAACAAAACTTTGCTGTTATTGGTGTAACTACTAATCAAGAAAAATATGGTTATAAAATATATCAGCGATTAAAAAAATTAAATAAAAATGTATATGGTGTTTCCCCAATTTATAATGAATTAAATGGAGAAACAATTTATCCTAATTTATCTAGTATTGATAATCAAATAGATGTTGCTGTTTTTGTTGTTAATCCCAAAATAGCACTAATATATATTGAGGAGTGCAAAAAATTAAAAATAAAACATATTTGGTTACAACCAGGTACTTATGACGATAACTTGATCAAAATAATTAAAGAATCAAAACTCAATTATTATCTTAACTGTGTCTTAGTTGAAAGTGAAAATATGTAAATTATTACATATTTTTATTTTAACAGTCTATACTAAACTAGGAGGTATGTATGAAAACATTATATTATAATGGCGATATCTTAACTATGGAAAATACTAGTTATGAAGCTATCTATGTTGAAAATGGTTTAATTAAAAAATGTGGTAATTATAAAGATTTAAAACAATATATTTCTAGTGATGTTAAGTTAGTTGATTTAAATAATAAATGCTTAATGCCGGCATTTATTGATAGTCATAGTCATGTTGTAGCATTAGCTAAAACACTAAATCTAGTTGACCTAACTAAATGTACTAGTGTTGATGAAATTATTGAACAGTTCAATAATTTTATTAAAATAACTCATTATCCAGAAAACAAATTAATAGTTGGCTTTGGCTATGATCATAATTTCTTAAAAGAACAACGTCATCCCCATGCAAATGAACTTGATAAAATACCTTATCCTATATTAATTTCACATGCTTCAGGCCACATGGGTGTTATTAATCATAAAGCTATGCAATTATTAAAGATTGATGATAGTATTAAAGATCCAATTGGCGGCAAATATGGACGTGATGAAAATAACCAATTAAATGGTTATTTAGAAGAACAAGCCTTTATTACCACATCATCTAAAATAAATATTTCTGTTGATTTAAAAAAACAACTTTTAGATGCCTTAAATATATATGCAAGTTATGGTATTACTACTTTACAAGAAGGCTATATGAAAAAAGAAGAATTTAATTTACTAGATACATTAGCTAAAGAAAATAAATTGTTTCTAGATATAATCGGATATGTAGATATAAAAGATAATCAAGAAATATACCAGCAAAATAAAGCTTATCATCAATATCAAAATCATTTTAAATTAGGAGGTTATAAACTATTTTTAGATGGCTCACCACAAGGTAAAACTGCTTGGATCTCTAAACCTTATGAAAATAGTAATAATTATTGTGGTTATCCAATTTACCAAGACAAAGAAGTAAAAAATTACGTTAATACAGCATTAAAACAACATGCTCAACTAATTACTCATTGCAATGGTGATATGGCTGCAAAACAACTATTAGATGCTTTTAAAAACATTCCAACTGACACTCGTCCAGTAATGATTCATTGTCAAACATTACGACCAGATCAACTACCACAACTAAAGAATATTAATATGATTCCTAGTTTTTTTGTAAATCATATTTACTATTGGGGTGATATTCATCTAAAAAACTTAGGCAAACGCGCCCAAAAAATCTCATGTGTCAACAGTGCTTTAAAATATGATTTAATATATACTTTTCATCAAGATACACCGGTAATTATGCCAAATATGTTGGAAAGTGTCTGGTGTGCATGTAAACGTATTACTAAAAATGGTATAATTTTAGGCAAAGATGAAAGAGTTTCTGTCTATGACGCTTTAAAAGCAGTTACTATCAATAGTGCTTATCAATATTTTGAAGAAGAGTATAAAGGATCAATTAAGGAAGGAAAACATGCAGATTTGATTATTTTAGATAAAAATCCATGCAAAGTAGAAATTGATGAAATTCTTGACATCAACATTTTAATGACGATCAAAAATGGAAAAATTATCTATCAAAAATAATATATATAAAAGCAATTACTATTAAATATAATAATTGCTTTTTAATTTAAAAAAATTAAGTTTTTTTATTCTTTTTACAAATATATAAGACAAATTTTACCAAAATATAACAAACAAATAATAAACCGTTGACTTTATAATTACCTTTTTATTATAATAAAGCATGCGAAAATAACATATAGGAGCAACAAATGGAAACAAAAAACAAACGTAGTACCTTTTCAGGACAACTAGGCTATGTAATGGCAGTTGCGGGATCTGCAGTTGGTCTAGGAAATATTTGGCGCTTTCCATATTTAGCAGCCAAATATGGTGGAGGTATTTTTTTATTGACTTATTTTATCCTTGCAGTTACTTTTGGTTTTGCTTTATTAATAAGTGAAACTGCTTTAGGAAGAAAAACTAAAAAAAGTCCAATCGCTGCATATAAAAAATTAGGAGCAAAAAAACTTCAAATCGGGGGATGGTTAAATGCTATTGTACCGATGTTGATTGTTCCTTATTATTGTGTTGTAGGTGGCTGGGTGTGTAAATACTTATTTGAATATATTAAAAATAATTCTACCAATTTAGTTAGTAATAATTACTTTTCAAATTTTTCTTCATCATCTATTCAACCAGTTTTCTGGTTAATTGTTTTTGCAATACTTGTTTTTGTCGTTGTATTGCTAGGAGTTGAAAAAGGAGTTGAAAAGTGCAGTAAAATTTTAATGCCAGCTTTAATTATAATGGCTATTTTTATTGCGGGATATACATTATTTACACCTGGTGCAATCGAAGGAGCAAAATATTATTTAATCCCTGATTTTTCGAGATTTTCAATTATGACAGTAGTTGCAGCTATGGGACAAATGTTTTACTCACTTTCAATTGGAATGGGAATCTTATTTACATATGGCTCATATATGAAAAAAGAAATTGATATGGAACGTTCAATTACTCAAGTTGAAATTATGGATACAATTGTTGCTTTTTTAGCTGGGTTAATGATCGTACCTGCAGTTTTTGCTTTTTCCAACGGTGATCCAAATACATTAAATGCTGGACCGTCATTAATGTTTATAACTTTACCAAATGTATTCAACAGTATGGCATTAGGTAATATTATTGGAATTGTCTTCTTTTTATTAGTTTTATTTGCAGCATTAACATCAGCAATTTCATTAATGGAATGTTGTGTATCAATTATTCAAGATCGTTTTGATCTTTCTAGAAAAAAATGTTGTACAATTATTTTAGCAGGCATCCTTATTTTAGGAATTCCTTGTTCTCTAGGTTTTGGTGTACTAGATTTTATTAAACCACTTGGTTTAAGCATTCTTGATTTCTTTGATTTTATGACTAATTCAATTATGATGCCAATTTCAGCTATTTGTACTTGTTTATTAATTATAAAAGTTACTGGATTTAAAACAGTTATTGATGAAGTTGAAATTAGTTCTAAATTCAAACGTAAAAAAGCTTATTTATTTTGTATGAAATATATTGTAGTTCCAGGATTGATTATTATTTTATTAAGTTCAATCTTATCTACAATTGGAATTATTTCAATCTAAACAAAAAGATGAATTATCGTATCTTGATAATTCATCTTTTTTATTATTAATCAAGTTCAATATCTAAACCTACTGGACAATGATCACTTCCCATAATATCTTTAAAAATATAAGCATCTTTAATTTTCTCTTTTAAACAATCAGATACAATAAAATAATCAATTCGCCATCCAGCATTATTTTTACGAGCATTAAAACGATATGACCACCAAGAATAAGCTCCTTGTAAATCAGGATATAAATATCTAAAAGTATCAATAAACCCATGATTCAACAATTGGGTCATTTTAGCTCTTTCTTCATCACTAAATCCAGCATTTTTACGATTAGTCTTAGGATTCTTTAAATCAATTTCTTGATGAGCTACATTAAGATCTCCACATAATATAACTGGCTTTTTTTCTTCTAATGATTTTAAATATGCTAAAAAATCATCTTCCCAAACTTGACGATATTCCAAACGTTTTAAGCCATCTTGACTATTAGGCGTATAACAATTCACCAAATAAAAATTATCATATTCTAAAGTAATTACACGTCCTTCTTGATCATGCTCTTCAATATTAATTCCATAACTATAACTAAGAGGTTTTACTTTTGTAAAAACTAAAGTACCACTATAGCCTTTTTTTACAGCACTATTCATATACAAATAATATCCATGATCTTCTATTTCAATCTGTCCCTCTTGCATCTTTGTTTCTTGAATACAAAATATATCCGCATCAAAATCCTTTAAAACATCATAAAAACCTTTATTAATACAAGCTCTAATTCCATTTACATTCCACGATATTAATTTCATCTATACTTACCTCACTTACTAGATTATATCTTAATTACTATTTATATGGAAATAATATGAACAAATTTTTATAATTCTATAGTTATTTGTCAATAATATTATTGGTGATACTAATGAAAAAATATAAATATATTATTTTAAATATTACAATCTCTCTTGGCATTGGTGCTTTAAGTGCTCTTTTAACAATGAATTCTATGGATTTATATAAAAAAATAAATATCCCTAAAATAGCACCACCAAGTATTGTTTTCCCTATAGTTTGGACTATTTTATATATTTTAATTGGACTTGCAAGCTACTTAATTCATCGAGAAAAAAATAATAATAAAGAATCAGCCTTAATTTTATACTATTTTTTATTAATACTTAATTTTAGTTGGCCTATAGTTTTTTTTAATTATCAAAACTTTCTTTTAGCTTTAGCAATTTTATTAGCTTTAAATATCTCTACTGTTTTTTTAATTTATCTTTTTTACAAAATCAAACATAGCGCTGCTTATCTTTTACTTCCATATTTTATTTGGATTATTTTTGCACTTTACTTAAATTTCTGGATATTTTTGCATAATTAAAAGGCTTATTAAAAGCCTTTTTAAATAAATGCAAAATATAAAACAAACACCAGAATCAATATCCATACGATTGGTTTAATATCTTTTCCCTTTCCAGCAACAACACTAGTAAGACCATAGACAATAAATCCAAATGCAATTCCATCAGAAATCGAATACGTTAAAACCATTATAATTACCGTAATAAAACCTGATGAAGCATAGATAATATCATCCCAATCAATACCACCTAGTTGACTTGCCATAGATATTCCTACAGCAACTAAAGCCGGTGCCGTAACAGCACTAGTTACCACACTTAATACTGGTGCAAAAAAGATTGATAACAAAAATAAGACTGCTGTAACACAAGCTGTTAATCCCGTTCTTCCACCTGCTTCAACTCCAGCCGTAGATTCAACAAACGAAGTAACTGTTGATGTTCCAAGAATCCCACCAATTACCGTTCCAACAGAATCAGCAACTAATGCTTGTTCAATATTTTCAAGTTCACCATTTTGATCAACTAAATTAGTTTTATTAGCAACAGAAATCAAAGTTCCTGCAGTATCAAAAAAATCAACAAATAACAATGAAAATAAAGCAACGACACAATCAGGATGTGAAAATAGTTCACCAAAGCCATTCATAAATAATCCAAAACCGCTTGTATCTAAATCAAACGAAACAATAGCACTAGGCATTTTAGGCATACCTTCTACACCAAATAACCCAAAAATAATTCCTACAACAGCCGTAATAACCAAACCATAAAACACAGCTGCCGGAACCTTTTTAGCCATTAAAATAATCGTAATCAATATACCAAATAACGCCAATAAAACAACTGGATTTGTTAAATCTCCTAACGCGACAAACGTCGAATCACTTCCAACGATAATTCCAGCATTTTTAAACCCAATAAAAGCAATAAAAAACCCAATCCCAGCTCCAATCGATAACTTTAATTGATGAGGAATAGCATTAATAATCGCTTTTCGAATACCGGTAACCGAGATAATTAAAAAAATCAATCCCGATACAACAACCGCAGCAAGTGCAGCTTCAGGACTATAACCCATAGTAAGAACTATAGTATATGTAAACAATGCATTTACGCCCATTCCCGGTGCTAAAGCAACTGGATAATTTGCAAGTAAGCCCATTATCAAAGTTGCAATTCCAGCTGATAGAGCTGTTGCTAAAAAGACACCATCATAAGATAATCATGCTTCTTTTAACATGGTTGGATTAACCGCTAAAATATAAGCCATTGCTAAAAATGTTGTCACACCTGCAATAACTTCTGTTTTAACCGTTGTTCCTTTTTCTTTTAATTTAAACATTTTTTCAAACATCTATTATTCTCCTTTTTTTACCTTCCTCATTATATCTTAAATTATAACCATTTCAAGAAAAATAATAATGTTATTTCAATAAACATTTACATAAAACAAAAATTCCTCCAAAGCCCTTGTTTTTAACCGATAATAAGTTGCACGACTATAATAATCAACCCACCATTCATTTTCCTTTTGTTCAACATATTCATTAACAATGATTAATTGACTATCATGAGACAATGCCTTAATAATCATCTCAAAAGATGAAATTAAACTCTTTAACTCATCCTTATCCTCAATTCCACTATTTAAACGTTCCGCCATAGATTTCTTGTATTGATTCTTAGTTTCTTTAATTACACTTGTACTTACTTGAGGATAATAATTCATATTTTCTAAACAATACAATCTTAACTTAGCTCGATGATATTGCTTAAATAAACTCTTAACTACAGCTTGCTTTTGTTTAAACGTTAACGTATTTGTTCCCTTCATAAAAAACCTCCTATTATCATATACACAATAAATAGGAGATTTTCTTCATTAAATTGTAAAATTTTCAATTATATCCATAATTTTCTCTTCATCAAAACCACAACTAATCAAATACTCTTTAGCACTACCATAATTACTTCTTAAATAATCTAGTAACTCCATCATCATTCGTGGCTCCGATTCTAAATAAACATGATTTTTAGCATCAATAATTTTTTCTAATTCTGGAATCAAACTCAAATTATTTTCATAAGATTCTGAATAATCTTTAACAATATCATATTCATGACACCCTGCTAAATCTAATAATAATGCAGCAACTACTCCAGTTCGATCCTTACCAGCTGAACAATTAAACATAATTGCATCATAAGGATGGTCATAAAAGACTTCAAAAAGTTCTTTAAATTGCTCTTTATTAGCCTCTAACATATAAATATAAAAACCAGCTAAATCTTTATAATTTGCAATTTCCTTAGGCAAAACATTTAAATTTTTAGTTTTCATTAAATCAATTCTAATATATTCAATATCCTTATATCCAATAAGTGAACTAGGTTGTTGTTCTATTTCAAAATCACTTCTTAAATCAATTTGTAATCTAATTCCATAATTATACAAATATTCCTTTTCTTCATCCGTTAATTTACTAGGATTAGTAGAACGAATAAATTTGTGACTTTTAGTATAATATCCACTTTGTGTTTCATAACCACCTAAATCACGAATATTCGTCATACTTTCAACTTGTAACATTCTTTCTTCTCGACTTAATTGCATCATTGTAAATACCTCACTTGATAAATAATTATATCACAAGAACTATTAATAAACAATTTTTACTCTTCAAATGGACGCACTCTCAATACAACATTTAAATCATCTGCAATTTTTTGACATTTAGCAATTTTTTCTTTTCCAATAATATCAACCACTGTTAAAACAACATTTTTTACATGCTTTTTTGATTTTGAAGCAAAATCCAACATATGATCAAAAGAATCAATTCCATATTTAGATCTAGTTATTTGATAATATTCTTCTTTATTAGGCGCATTTAAACTAATTGATAATGTATCAATCAAATTTTCAAAATCAGGCGTAATATCTCTATTTAAAGCAACAGAAGCTAATCCATTAGTATTAATTCTAATTGGCAAATCACTTCTTTTTGACTTTAAATATCTTGCTACTTCCATCACATCATCATGACGAATCAATGGCTCTCCAAAGCCACAAAATACAACTTCTTTAAAATCATTCAAATCATATTTTTCAAACTCATCAATAATCATCTCAACTGATGGCTCATATTCTAACCACAACGAATTATCCTTGATCATCTGTTTAGTATTTCTTAGACAAAACGTACACGCTAGAAAACAACGATTAGTACAATTCACATAACAAGTAATTCCTTTTAAATCATCTAATTCCTTAATATCAATATAACTATTTTCATATAAAGTATACAAAATTACCATTTTACTTTCCCCCTTATAATTCTTTTAAAAACGGTTCAAAACATAAACCTAAATGATTATCAACACCAAGTTCTTGACTATATTTAATACATTTAGAAGCAAAATTAGCAGCTGCCTCTACACTTTTATAAAAATCCTGTTCTAATAAATATTTTCCAGCAATAACACCACTAATAACATCACCAGTTCCACTTCGTTCATCACCAATTTTTTCAACTTCAACAATACGATATTTTTTACCTTCTTCATAAACAAAATTAATCAACTTATTTTTAACATTTATTCCTGTTACAACGATCATCTTTGCACCTTTATCGACTAAACATTTACACATTTTTTCTAACTCATCATAACTTGGAATCTCACTTGGATAGTCAATATCTAAAAGAGCATACAATTCTGTAAGATTGGGTGTTAAAATTGTTGCATATGGAATCAATTCACGCATTTTAGCTTGCATTTGAGGCGTATAAGTTTTATATAACTTTCCATGATCTCCCATTACTGGATCAATTAATACAAATGTATCTTTTTGTTTAAATGTTTTGATAAAATCAATTACTATTTCTATTTGTTTACTTGATCCTAAAAAACCTGTTACAATTCCATCTACTTCTAAATTAATTTGTTTATAAGTATTAATATAATCATTCATCTTACTTGTATAATCATCAAAAAAATAATTAGAATGATGCGTATTAATTGACAAAATTGCAGTTGGAATAAAAACACATTCTATTGACATCGCTGAAATAATTGGTAATTGTGTAGCAATTGAACAGCGACTATAACCCGTTATATCATTAATTAAAGCAATTCTTTTTTGTCTCATAAAAAACCTCTTCTTTCATTGTCATTTATTTTATCATATTTTTATAATATTTAATCATGTCAGTTTTAATTATTTTTATATGGACAAGTAATATTATTTTTTTGTATAATAATATATACAGAGAAAAAGAAAAGGAGAAACTATGAAAAAATTATTTAAATTTGGGATGGTTATGCTTCTAGCTATTAGTTTAGTAGGATGCGGTAGTGATGATAGTTCAAGTGATAAAAATGATGATTTATTAAGTGGCAATCATCACGCAGTAATTGATGTTAAAGATTATGGTGTAATTAAAGTAGAATTAAATGCTGACGAAGCACCAATTACTGTTACTAACTTTGTTAAACTTGCTAAAGATGGATTTTATGATGGTTTAACATTCCATCGAATTATTAATGGTTTTATGATTCAAGGTGGTGATCCTGAAGGAAATGGTACAGGAGGATCTGATGAAACAATCAAAGGCGAATTCAGTGCAAACGGTGTTGATAATGTTTTAAAACATACTCGCGGTGCTATTTCTATGGCTCGTTCACAAGACTATGATAGTGCAAGTTCACAATTTTTCATCATGCATGAAACTAATGATTCATTAGACGGTCAATATGCTGTATTTGGTTATGTATATGAAGGAATGGACGTTGTTGATAAAATTGCTACAAGCGTTCCTGTAACTGATAATAATGGTACAGTTGAAGCACAAAACCAACCAGTAATTAATTCAATTAAAATAACAGATTAAAAAAATCAATGACTTTTTGTCACTGATTTTTTTTATGCATAAAATTCTTTTTTAATGATCGAATAAATAATATAACTGTAATTACAAACGCACTAAAATCTGCAATCGGTACAGCAATAAAGATTCCATCTAACCCGATTAATGATGATAATAACAACATTACAGGAATCAAAATGATTATTTGACGTAACAAATTTAAAATACTAGCTATTTTTATTTTTCCAATACATTGAAAATAATTAGCTGCCATAATTTGAATTCCTAACACTGGTAAACAAATAAACCAAATTCTAATTGCTTTAGTTCCTAAAGCAATTACCTCTGCTTCATCATTAAACATTCTAATAATCGTATCAGGTAATAACTGTACAGCTAAAAATCCAATCAACGCAATAATTGTTCCACCTATTATTGAATATTTTAAAGTTTCAATAACTCGATTAGGTTTATTAGCTCCATAATTATAACTAATTAATGGTTGTTGACCTTGCATCAAACCAGTTAACGGCATTTGACAGATTGTTTGAAAACTTGTAATAATCCCTACTGTTGATATTGCAATATCTCCACCATATTTACCTAAACTGCTATTTAAAATAAAATTCAAAATACTATTGGCCATCTGCATTAAAAAAGCTGGTATCCCCGTTTTAATAATATCAATTGAATACTTTGCTTTTAATCTTAAATGTTCTAAATCTAATTTAATTAAAGAACGATTAGAACATAAATAACAAAGTTGCCAGATCATACTTAAAAACTGTCCACCAATCGTAGCAATTGCAGCTCCTTGCATTCCCATATTCATTTTCATAATCAGGATATAATCAAATAAAATATTAAAACCAGCTCCAATTAATTGAGATATCATTGCATTTTTAGGATTTCCCTGAGCTCTAGAAAAATTATTACCACAAATTGCAATACACTGAAAAACAGCTCCAAATAAAATAATTGATAAATAATCACTTGCATATGGCAATACCTGCTTACTTGAACCTAAAATTTCCAAAATTGGATTAATAAATATATTTCCAACTATTGTAAAAATAATCCCAAAAATAACTGTAAGTATTATCGCATTTCCTTGATAAATTGCCGCATGATCTTTTTTCTTCATACCAAGTGAAATACTAAAGCGTGTTGCCCCTCCTACTCCAATCATTAATGATATAGCCATTAATACTAGTGTAATTGGATAACTAATCGTAATTCCGGCTATTCCTACTGCTCCTAAACCAGGAGCATTACCAATAAACATTCTATCTACAACATTATATATTGCATTTACAAGCATTCCGATAATTGCCGGCACACTAAATTCTATTAATAACGGTAACACATTTTTACTTTCCATTCGTTCATCATTCACTTTATTACCTCCCTTTAAATGCCCTTATTAAATTCTTTGATAACTCTTAATTATTATAATCCATCAACAAAATGTGTCAATGACAAACAGCTTAGATAAAACATATAAAAATCTCATAAATATTCTAATCAAAGAATTATATATTTTGATTTTTTAAACTCCTATTGACAGAGTAGATAAAAAATAATATAGTATAAATAACTAAATAATTAAACCGTTGAAGCGGAGATAACGGCAATGATGCCTTTACAGAGAGCCTGAGATGCTGAGAGTCAGGTAAGAAACAAGTTGTCAAATGGACCGCTGAGGGCGCAGTCAAATGTGATTTTCACAAAGTATTCTGCGACGTTGTAGGCAGACGTCATTTGCCGGGGATATGTTGGTATCCTGCTAAGTGCATAGGGTCATTCCTATGAATCAAGGTGGCACCGCGGATAGTGTTTTTATCATTGTATTATTCGTCCTTGACAGATTTATTATTCTGTCATGGGCGTTTTTGTTTACTTAAAACTCCTTTGACAGTAATAAGTTAAAGGAGTTTTTCTTTATAAAATTTTATAGGGGGTAAAAAATATGAAAATTTCACCAAATTTTAGTGAAGTAAAAAATATTGCAGCCGCAGGTAAGTATAATATACTACCTATCAGCTGTGAAATTTTATCAGACTTCACGACACCAATTGAAACGATGAAAATCCTAAAAAACGTATCAACACACTGCTATATGCTTGAATCAGCTTATACAGATGATAAATGGGGTCGATATACTTTTTTAGGCTTTAATCCCAAACTTGAAATTACTTGTATAAATGGAGAAATGAAAATTGGTAATTTCAAGATAAAAACAAATTGTCCATCAAATTACTTGCGTCAAATTCTTGCAGATTACAAAAGTCCTAATTTTGATTATCTACCGCCTTTTACCGGTGGTCTTGTTGGATATTTTTCTTATGATTATCTCAAATATAGTGAATCAACTGTTAAATGTAATGCACAAAATCTTGAAAATTTTAAAGATATTGATTTAATGCTTTTTGATGAAGTAATTGTCTTTGATAATATCAAACAAAAAATCATTCTTATTGTTAATATGTCACTAAATGATTTAGAAACAGAATACAATAAAGCAGTTATAAAATTAAACCGGCTTATAGACCTTCTTTGTAATGGTAAGAAAAAAAATGAACTAGGTGGAAAATTACTTGGAAAAGTTACACCACTTTTCAATAAAGAACAATTTTGCAATATGGTCAAAAAAGCCAAATACCATATTCATGAAGGCGATATTTTTCAAATAGTCCTTTCTAATCAACTATCAGCACCTTTTGAAGGTAGCCTTTTAAATACTTATCGTATTCTTCGTACCATCAATCCTTCACCGTACATGTTTTATTTTTCAGGTACTGATGTAGAAATAGCTGGTGCATCACCAGAAACTTTAGTAAAACTAGAAAATGGAATTTTACATACCTTTCCTCTAGCAGGAACCAAACCACGTGGTAAAAATAAAAAAGAAGATAAAGCGCTTGAAATTAAATTACTAAGTGATGAAAAAGAACTTGCTGAGCACAACATGTTAGTAGATCTTGGTAGAAATGATTTAGGTAAAATAAGTAAGTTTAATACAGTAAAAGTAGAAAAACTTCATTCTGTTGAACGCTACTCTCATGTAATGCATATTGGCTCTACAATCCGCAGTGAGATTAGTGATAAATATGATGCTTTAAATGCTATTGAAGCAATACTACCAGCTGGAACACTTTCTGGTGCACCTAAAATTAAAGCCTGCCAGCTTATAGATAAATTAGAAAATAATAAACGTGGCATTTATGGTGGAGCCATTGGATATATTGATTTTACTGGAAATATGGATACCTGTATTGCTATTCGCATTGCTTACAAGAAAAATGACAAAGTATTTGTAAGAAGTGGAGCAGGTATTGTTGCTGATTCCGTTGCTGAAAAAGAATTTGAAGAGTGTATTAATAAAGCTCAAGCTGTTATTAATGCCTTAGAAATTGCAAAGGAGGTAAACATATGATTTTATTAATAGATAATTACGATAGTTTTTCATATAATCTCTATCAATTAATTGGTGAGATAGATCAACATATAAAAGTTGTCCGTAATGATGAAATGACAATAGAAGAAATAAAAAAACTAAAACCTGATCGAATAATTCTTTCTCCTGGTCCTGGTAGACCTGAAGATGCTGGAATTATCATTGAAATTATTAAAAAACTTGGTAAAAATATTCCAATTCTTGGCGTTTGCCTTGGTCATCAAGCAATTTGTGCTGCATTTGGCACAACCATCACTTATGCAAAAAAACTAATGCATGGTAAACAATCCAAAGTAAAATTAGATACCAATTGTTTACTTTTTAAAAATTGTCCTGAAATTATTCCAGTAGCAAGATATCACTCTCTTATAGCAGATAAAAATACTATTCCTGAAATCCTAAAAATAACCGCTTTTACTCTTGATAATGAAATAATGGCAGTACAACATAAAAAATATCATATCTATGGCGTTCAGTTTCATCCAGAATCAATCATGACACCTAATGGTATAACAATACTTAAAAATTTCATTAAGGAGATATAAATTATGATTAAAGAAGCTATTATAAAAATTGTAAATAAAAAAGACCTCTCTTACAATGAGGCTTATACTGTAATGAACGAAATAATGAGCGGTAAAACAACATCTACTCAAAACGCTGCCTTTCTTGCAGCACTATCAACAAAAAGTGCCAGAGCCGAAACAACTGATGAAATTGCCGGCTGTGCTACAGCAATGCGAGAACATGCAATAAAAGTAGAAACTGGGATGGAACTTTTCGAAATCGTCGGTACCGGAGGCGACAATGCCCAAAGTTTCAATATTTCAACTACCTCTGCCATTGTTATTGCAGCTGGTGGTATCAAGGTAGCAAAACATGGAAATCGTGCGGCTTCTTCAAAATGTGGAACTGCTGATTGTCTTGAAGCACTTGGTGTAAATATTAATCAAAGTCCTAAAAAATGCATTGAACTTTTAAATAACGTCGGTATGTGTTTCTTCTTTGCTCAAAAATACCATACTTCAATGAAATATGTTGGAGCCATCCGTAAAGAACTTGGTTTCCGTACCGTATTCAACATTCTTGGACCTCTTACTAATCCAGGTACTCCTTCGCTGCAATTACTTGGTGTATATGATGACTATCTTGTTGAACCACTCGCACAAGTTCTTATCAACCTTGGCATTAAACGAGGCATGGTCGTATATGGACAAGATAAATTAGATGAAATTTCTATGAGTGCTCCAACTACCATTTGTGAAATTCGTGATGGTTGGTTCAAATCATCTGTTATTACTCCTGAAGATTTTGGCTTTAAACGCTGTACAAAAGAAGCTTTAAAAGGTGGTAGTCCTCAAGAAAATGCTAAAATCACTCTTGCTATTTTAAACGGTGAAAAAGGGCATAAAAGAAATGCTGTTTTAATGAATGCTGGAGCTGCATTATATATTGGCGGTAAAGCTAATAGCATAAAAGATGGTATTAATCTTGCTGCAAAGTTAATTGATTCAGGTAAAGCACTAAAGACTTTAAATAAACTTATTGAAATAAGTAATTATCCGGAGGCAGAAAAATGACAATTCTTGATCAAATTACCAACTATACCAAAAAACGCATAGAACAAACCAAAAAGAAAACACCACTTGAACAAATTAAGCAACAAGCTTTATTACTTCCTAAAGGTGATTTTGCTTTTGAAAAAAAACTTAAAAAAAATGATATTTCTTTTATTTGTGAATGCAAAAAAGCATCACCTTCCAAAGGAATCATTGATCCAAATTTTCCATATTTACAAATTGCTAAAGAATATGAAGCAGCCAAAGCTGATTGTATCTCTATATTAACTGAACCAAAATGGTTTCTTGGAAGTAATAAATATCTCTATGAAATTGCTAATACAGTTTCAATTCCTTGTTTACGCAAAGACTTTACTATAGACGAATATATGATTTATGAAGCAAAAATACTAAAAGCATCTGCAATACTTTTAATTTGCTCTATCTTAAAAGAAAAACAAATCAAAGAATATCTCAATATCTGTAATACTCTTGGTTTATCTGCTTTAGTGGAAGTACACAATGAAGATGAAATAAAAATAGCTTTAAATGCCGGAGCACGAATCATTGGTGTAAATAATCGTAATCTTAAAGACTTTTCAGTAGATATAAACAATAGCCACAAACTTCGTAAACTAATTCCTCCGGAAATACTTTTTGTCTCTGAAAGTGGCATCGCCAGTAATGAAGACATTACAAAGCTTCGTGAAATTGGTGTGGATGCTATATTGATTGGTGAAACATTAATGAAAGCTTCTGATAAAAAAGCAACATTAGCCAATTTAAGAGGTACGATATGACAAAAGTAAAATTATGCGGTCTTTCTCGACCTTGTGATATAGATGTTGTAAATAAACTCCATCCAGAATATATTGGTTTTGTTTTTGCACCAAAAAGTAAACGTTATATTTCATTTAAAAAAGCAGCTAAATTAAAACAACAACTTGACTGTCAAATACAGACAGTGGGCGTATTTACAAATGAAAACATTAAAAATGTTGCTGATTTATTAAATAAAAATATCATTGATATTGCACAGCTTCATGGAAATGAAAGCGAAGAATATATCAAACAACTAAAAACACTTACTAATAAACCCATTATTCAAGCATTTCAAATTACTAAAAAAACTGATATTAACATGATACAAAATAGTATCGCAGATTATATCCTACTTGACTCAGGAGCAGGTACAGGAACTGCTTTTGATTGGAATTTAATAACAAAACTTAAACGACCTTATTTTCTTGCCGGAGGTTTAAACCTCGATAACATTGAAAATGCAATCAACTTAACTAAACCATATGCTATCGATGTTAGTTCCGGTATTGAAACTAATGGATTAAAAGATAAAACAAAAATGGCAGCCCTTGTTGCCACTATTAGAAAGGAAGAAAAATATGACTAACCCTAATGGACGCTTTGGCATTCATGGTGGACAATATATTCCAGAAACACTAATGAATGCCGTAATCGAACTAGAACAGGCATACAATTACTATAAAAATGATCCTAAATTTAACAAAGAACTAACTGAACTTTTTAACGAATATGCAAATAGACCCTCAAAACTCTATTTTGCTAAAAAAATGACTCAAGATCTTAATGGTGCAAAAATATATCTTAAACGCGAAGATCTTAATCATACTGGAGCTCATAAAATTAATAACGTACTTGGTCAGGCCCTTTTAGCAAAAAAGATGGGAAAAACTCGTCTTATCGCTGAAACAGGTGCTGGTCAACACGGTGTTGCTACAGCTACAGCTGCCGCTTTGATGAATATGGAATGTGTTGTTTTTATGGGAGAAGAAGATACTATTCGTCAAGCCCTCAATGTATATCGCATGCGTTTGCTTGGAGCAAAAGTTATCCCTGTAAAAACTGGAACAGCAACACTTAAAGATGCTGTATCTGAAGCTATGCGAGAATGGACTTCGCGAATTAATGATACCCATTATTGCCTTGGTTCAGTTATGGGACCTCATCCATTTCCAACTATCGTTCGTGATTTTCAGGCTATTATTTCAAAAGAAATCAAAGAACAAATCTTAGAAAAAGAAGGTAGATTACCTGATGCTATTATTGCCTGTGTAGGTGGTGGATCTAATGCAATTGGAAGTTTCTATCATTTTATTAAAGACAAAAATGTAAAATTAATTGGCTGTGAAGCTGCTGGTAGAGGAATTGATACATTCAAAACCGCTGCTACTATAGCTACAGGTAAACTTGGAATATTCCATGGTATGAAATCTTATTTTTGCCAAAACAATGATGGTCAAATTGCTCCAGTTTATTCTATTTCTGCGGGACTTGACTATCCTGGTATAGGCCCTGAACACGCTTATTTACACGATTGCAAACGTGCTGAATATGTTGCTATTAGTGATGATGAAGCAGTTAACGCTTTTGAATATTTAGCCAAAACGGAAGGGATAATTCCGGCTATTGAATCAGCTCATGCCATTGCATATGCAATTAAAATTGCTCCAACAATGCCTAAAGATAAAATTATCGTAGTCACTTTATCTGGTAGAGGAGATAAAGATTGCTCTGCTATTGCTAGATATAGAGGGGAGGATATTCATGAATAATATTAAAAACGCCTTTAAAAATGGTAAAGCATTTATACCATTTATTACTTGCGGTGACCCTGATTTAAAAACTACTGAAGAAACAATCAATGCTGCTGTAGAAAATGGTGCTGATCTTATTGAACTTGGGATTCCATTTTCTGATCCAACTGCTGAAGGTCCTATTATTCAAGGAGCAAATCTTCGTGCGTTAAACGGAGGTATTACTACAGATAAAATTTTTGCTTTTGTAAAAAAAATTCGTAATGATATAAAAATTCCGATGGTCTTTATGACTTATGCCAATGTTGTATTTTCTTATGGGGCAAAGAAATTTATTTCTACTTGTAAAAAAATTGAAATTGATGGTATTATTATTCCAGATTTACCCTTTGAAGAAAAAGAAGAGTTTCTGTCTCTTTGTCAAGAATACGATGTTGCTTTAATCTCACTCATTGCTCCAACCTCAAAAAATCGTATCGCAATGATTGCCAAAGAGGCAGAAGGTTTTTTATATATTGTTTCAAGTCTTGGTGTCACTGGTATACGAAATGAAATTAATACTGATCTTGCTTCAATTATTAAGATTGTACGTGAAAATACTGATATTCCCTGTGCAATTGGCTTTGGCATCTCTACACCTAAACAAGCAAATGAAATGGCTAAAATTGCAGATGGGATTATCGTAGGTTCTGCTATTATCAAATTGCTTGAAAAATATGGAAAAGATGCTCCAAAATACATTGGACAATATGTAAAATCCATGAAAGAAGCGTTATAATGAATGTAAAGAGCGTATAATTTACCACGCTCTTTATATTTTTATATATTCAAAAATAACCAGAAGATTTATGTCTTCTGGTTAAATAGTATCATAATTTTTAACATTAATAAGCCTTAGCAAAATAAACAACCTTTTTAGCAGGACGTCCACAAATTGGACAGATATCTCCAAAAGCTTCTTCATCTTCTTTAATACAACGACTTGTAGCTCCAGTTTCTTCTTTGATTTTAACTTCACACTCTTCATCGCCACACCACATCATTTTAATATATCCACCTTTAGTTTCAAGGATTTCTTTAAATTCATCATAATTGTTAGCTTGACGAATATTTTCATCACGATGTTTTAAAGCTTTTTGATACATTTCTTCATGAATTGTATCTAATAACTGTTTAATTGTATCTTCAAGACTTCCATCTAAAGAATAAACAGCTTTAATACCATCATTTCTTTTTGCTAGAACACAAACATCATTAGCAATATCTTTAGGTCCAATTTCAAGTCTTAATGGAATTCCACGCATTTCAGCATCTGAAAATTTCCATCCTGGTGTTTTATCACTAGCATCAACTTTGACTCTAATTCCAGCAGCTTTTAATCTTTGTTCTAATTCATAAGCTTTATCTAACACACCATCTTTTTGTTGTTGAATTGGAATAATCATTACTTGAATTGGTGCTACACGTGGTGGTAAAACTAAACCATTATTATCTCCATGAACCATAATAATTGCACCTAATAAACGTGTTGATACTCCCCATGAAGTTTGATATACATACTCTAATTTATTTTCTTTTGATAAAAATTTCATATCAAATGCTTTGGCAAAACCTTGTCCAAAGTAATGAGTAGTTCCTGATTGTAACGCTTTTCCATCATGCATTAAAGCTTCAATTGTATATGTAGCTTCAGCTCCAGCAAATTTTTCACGTTCTGTTTTACGACCAGTAACCATTGGAATAGCAAGTAAATCCCTTGCTGTTTCTTCATATATTTTTAACATTTGTAAAGTTTCATGATACGCTTCTTCTTTAGTAGCATGAATAGTATGCCCTTCTTGCCATAAAAATTCTGAACCTCTTAAAAAAGGACGTGTTGTTTTTTCCCAACGAACAACTGAGCACCATTGATTATATAATTTTGGTAAATCACGATATGAATTTACAATTTTTGCATAATGTTCACAAAATAAAGTTTCTGAAGTTGGACGAATAATTAAATTTTCTTCTAAATTATCCATACCACCTTTAGTTACAATTGCACATTCAGGCGCAAATCCTTCAACATGATCAGATTCTTTTTGTAATAATGATTGGGGAATAAGCATTGGCATATAAACATTTTCATGACCAGTTTCTTTAAAACGTTTATCCATATATTGTTGTATTGCTTCCCACATTGCATAACTGTATGGTCGATAGATAATAAAACCTTTTATACTACTATAATCCATTAATTCAGCTTTTTTACATACATCGGTATACCATTGTGCAAAATCATCTTCCATTGCACATATTGCATCATTTTTCTTATTATTTGCCATTATTTTTCCTCATCTCCTTATAGTCATCGTTTATTTTACTATTTATATGCGCATTATTCAATAGAAATATACGTTTCTTTATTCACTCTAGAAAGAATAATTTTATGATCTATCCTTTCTTTTAACTCACTAACATGAGAAATTATTCCAATTAATTTTCCATCTTGCTGCAAATCAATCAAACAATCAATTGCTTGATCTAATGACTGACTATCCAAAGAACCAAATCCTTCATCAATAAATAATGTATTTAGCTCAATTCCTCCAGCAAAACTTTGAATCATTTTAGATAATCCTAATGCTAAAGACAATGCCGCTTTAAACGATTCTCCCCCAGATAACGTCTTAACATCTCTAAGCATTCCATTTTCTAAATCTAAAACATCTAATTCTAATCCTTGTTTTCCCGCACCTTTAGAACGATTATCACGTCGATATAACTGATATCTTCCTTGAGACATTCGCTTCAATAAAATATTAGCATAAGTTAAAATATTTTCAAAATAAGCAGCTAAAACATATCGTTCAAATGAAATTCGATACTCATTTTTACCTGATGTCAATTCACTTAAATCCAAATACTGTTGATAAATATCATAACTATCATTTAATTGTTTATCAATATTTATAATATTTTCAATTGTATTACGAATAGTAATTAATTTTGCTTTTTGCTTATTCAAATCAATTTGTAAATTATTTAACTGTTCTTTTAAACAATTACTATCTTTTTCCATTTCAGTAATATCAATATATTTTACATCCTTTAACTCTTCTTCTAATTCTTTAATTTGATTTTGTAACGTCTCTTTACCAATTAAATAATCATTATATTCTTTTTCTTTATCAGTCAATGTATCTAATTGCAATGATAAAGCTAAAAATACTTCTTCACTATCAAACAATTTATGAAGTCTATTTTTATAAATAGTTATTAATCTTTGATAATTATCATTTTCATCACTTAATTGTTTATCAATCAATTGTGTATTAGTTTCTAATTGAATACACTTATTATTTAAACTACGATACTCACTTTCAAGACGATCAATTAATAAATCCAAATCAATAATTTCTTTTTCATTATCACTAATCATCTTATTAATCTTATCATCACTTAATTCTTTTAAATGATCCAAAGATTCAATTCTACCAACAATTTGATTTAAAGATGCTTTATAAAGATCCATCTGTTCAATAGCATCACTTATTTGCTTTTCAATTATTTTTAAATCATTACGGTGATTATCTAAACTAATTTTTAACTTATTCAAATAAATAATTTCATCATTTAGCTCTTTAGCTCTATCAAACAAACTCTTTTCTTCAATATTAACACTTCCAAGTACCTTAATAAAAACTTCCTTATCTAGCTCCTCTTCAATTCCTAACCGTTTAGAATCACTATTTAATTTATTTTGAAGCAAAACAATTTCTTGTTTTTTTAACATTAATGTATTATACAAATCATTTCTACGCTCACTACATTTATCAAATACCTGTTTAGCATTTTTTAAATCATCTTGATAAACAATCCCTTCATTAAAATTGGCTAAATGAGGATGATTTAATGAACCACATACAGGACAAGGCTGATTTTCTTTCAATTGACTAGCTAAAATCCCCGCCTGACTTAAACGAAAACGATTTTCAAGAGTATCATATTTTACCTTTTCTTCCATATAAATACTTTCTACTCTTTGATATTCATCTTGTAAATCATAATTTTCCTCTTCAGCAAATAATAATTTATCATAATCTTCACTTAATTGATGTACTTGTAATTTATATTGATGCAATTTTTGATATTCTTTATCAACTAATTTATAGTCACTTTTCAATTTATCTAATTTAGAAACACTATCATTATCACTTTCAATCATTTTTTGATATTTTTGTTGCTTATCTTCTAGGCCAACTAGTTTACTTTTAATAATGTTGATTTGTTTATTTATTGAAGTTTGTTTTGAAACATCTTTTTGATATTCTTGATATTTTTGTTTTAATTCTTTATTTTTTTGTAGTTCTAGTTGTAATTTAGCTTTTTGATTTTGATAAGTAGATTTTTTTTGATATTCTTTTTCTTTATCAATTAATTCTTTTTTTGTTTTTTCTTTTGTTTCTTTTGTATTTTGATAATCTGTTAATAATTTATCAATTTTTATTTTACAATGTACTGTATTTTGATAATCTGTTTGTAAACTCATTGCCTTTTTTAACAGAGCAATATTTTCTTTTAATTCTTGATAATATTTTTCATTATCTAGATAATTATTTAATTTTATTTTTAAATTATCAAGTTTATCAAGTCTTTGATTATTCAAAGTTGTAATATTTAATAATTGATTTATTTGGGTATATTTTTCAAACTGCTCTTGATATTTTTTTTCATCATCATCTAGTTTCTTTTCAAAATCATTTAAATAATTCTGATAATTATCATCTTCAATATCTAGATTTTCTTTTAATAATTCACGTTGTCTAAATAATACATCATATTTATTACGATATTCTCTTACCTTATCTTTTAATTGTTCTTCTAAATAAACTAGATTATCAGTTTTAAATAAATTTCTTAATACCTTTTCTCTTTCATCACTACCAGCATATATCAACTCTGTAAATTTACCTTGGGCAATCATTGCAATTTGTTTAAATTGCTTTTCATCAATTCCTAAAAGCTCTTTTACTTTAGTATTTACTTCTTTTACTCCATCAATAATTTTACCATTAGGTAATGTTAATAATGCTGTAGGCATTTTAGGAGTTTTTCTTCCTTCTAAAGTATATTTTGGCGAACGTTTAATCACATAACGTTGATTATGCAATGTAAAATCTAAAATTACATATGTAGCAACATCATTTTTAGCACTATTACATCTAAATTGTTCTACACTACGTTCACCCCCACTAGAAACACCATATAAGGCAAATGTAATAGCATCAAAAATCATCGTTTTACCAGCCCCTGTTGGTCCGGTAATTAAAAATAAACCATCTTGTTTAAAAATATCAAAATTAATTTCTACAACATTTTGATAAGGACCAAAAGCTGACATTGTTAAACTATTTGGTATCACTATTATGTTCCTCCTTTAATATTTCTGCAACTAATGCTTTAGCCTCTTTATCTAGCTTACTTCCTTTGATCTTTTCATAAAATTGCTCAAATAATTCAAGTGAAGAAAGTTTTTCAAAACCAACATCAGCTTTAGTATTATTTGTAATTTGTTTTGAAATTAAATTTGGATATGTTATTTGTAAAACATTTTCATATTTCTTTCTTAAATAATCAATAGCATTAGGAACAATTTTTGTATCTAATAATTCAACTGCAATAAAGTCATTATGATTATTATCATAATTCATAACCTCATCAAAATATCCTGTTATTTTTATTAAATCTTGCTTTGGTTTTAACTCAACTAATTGATATGTCACTTTTTTATTAGCTATTGAAACATCAACAATACTCTTTTTTTGTTTAACTTCATCAAAAGAATAACGCATTAAACTACCACTATAACGAATTGTATCGCGAGAAATTTGTTGTGGTGCATGAATATGACCCAAAGCAACATAATCAAATTGCTTAACTAGCGAAACATCAATAATTTCACTACCACCAACACTTAAGATAGCTTCACTTTCACTTTTTATAACCTCTTTATTACCAGCAATAAATTGATGTGTAATCAAGATATTAGTTTCATCAAGATTGATCTTTTGTCTTTTCATATAAGCTGCAAATGCATCTTGATAAGTAACAATGCTTTCATCATTATATAAATAACGAATATATGATGGTTTAAAAAACGGTAATAAATAAAAATTAACTCCGTCAATTACAACTGGTTTCATTTCATCTTGAACAAAAGCCTCAATATATAATCCCTCTTGTTTCAACAATCCACTTGCAAAAGATAGCCTTGTAGCACTATCATGATTACCAGCAATCATCAATACTTTTTTATGATGCTTTAATATTAGCGAAGATAAAAAATCATTTAAAGCCTCAATCGCTTCGTTACTAGGTACGCTACGATCATAAATATCTCCAGCCATAATTAAAACATCTATATCATTATCAACTAAATAATCAATTATTTGATTCAATAAATCAATCTGTATTTCTAGTAAATTCTGTTGAAACAGTAATTTACCTAAATGTATATCACTAATATGTAAAAATCTCATCTTCTACCTTCCTAACTCTAATAAGTATACTTCTTTTTCGATTTCATCTTCATCAAAATCTTTTCTTAATTCCTTTGGAATCATCACTGTTTGTAAATACTTAGCATTTAATTTTAAAATTGTCTTTTTAGATGCTAAATTATCAGGAGAACACGTTATTATTAACTTATCAAAACCTAACAACAATGCTTCTTTTTTTAATAACATCACTGCTTGATAAGCATAATTATGCCCTCGATATTGTTTATCAACACTATAACCAACATGACCGTCATAATAACGCTCTTCAAGTGTTCCTTCACGCAATACTACTTTTCCTACTACTTCATTATTTACAACTATTTGATAAATATAATACGGTTGCCAACCTCTTGGTAAACCTTTATCTACATATTCTTGTTTAATAAGTTTCATTATAATCACCTTGTTTTATTATATCATATCTTTATAACCACCATAAATAAGTAAATCCAGTTATTTAAAAAGTCATGTGATTTTCACATGACTATGTAATCAAACTAAAAGTTCATTGCTCTAATCGCTAAAATCTTTTTTACATCTTCATAACAAATATCATGATCTTCTAAATCAATCATTAACCACCTTTGACCATTTCCTTCTTTTGTTTGTTTATAAATATCTTGTATTTTTTTACCAAAAGAAGCTAAACTACTTTCAAAATATTCCTTTTCTTTACGACCAATAACGATCATCACTGTAAAATAATCTTTTTTAGGATATATTGTACATAATGTCTTGTTTCCTTTTTTAAATTTAACATTCCAGCCAAATTCGTAACTACATTTACTAAATTCAAATAACGGCTTTAAATGATAAACATCTGTTATATGTAAATAAAAATTATTCCATAATGAATTATTAATATAGTCATTTAATCCCATGATTGTAGGATGATAAGAACTATTTTCTCGTTCAAACATAATGTCAACTCACTTTCAATTTATCATTAATTATAGCATATATTAATAGGGTAGAGGAATAGAATCAAGTTTTATTGCCCCTCCCGTTGAACTTATCCCGAATTATTGATTATCCCGAAAAACAGGTTTTTCCAATGAAAAATCAAGTAAAATTCGGGATAATTTTT
>OLNH01000481.1_pt1 | contig 34247 bp, 33 predicted proteins | sample 1643101 | NCBI WGS metagenome assembly OLNH01 (sample SAMEA3136758, study PRJEB25190) | human gut metagenome | biome: human gut; feature: human-associated habitat; material: faeces | place: Austria | collected 2013 | reverse complement strand
ATGTTGGGACATTATCAATCTTGATATATTAAGACATTATCATATTTGGATCAGAAAAATATCATAGTAAACTTGTTCTCCTTGATTTTTAATAATTTCCTTGTTACAATTTGATTGTAACAATCGGCTGTAACAACCGGTCAAGAGTTTTTTGCTGATTTAAGGAGGTTTTTTATGTATACGATGAAAGAAACTTGTGAAATGGTTAATATGACTTATGAAACAGTTAAATATTATTGTAATGCTGGTTTAATCCCTAATGTTAAACGCGATAAAAATAATCACCGCGTTTTTGATGAAAATAACATTAATTGGATCAAAAGTTTATCATGTTTAAAAAATTGTGGTATGTCAATCAAAGAAATGCAAGCATATTTAAAATTGTGTTTACAAGGTGAACAGACAATTCCTGAAAGACAGGAAATGTTGGAGGAACAAAAATATAATCTAGTTAAAAAGTTAGAAGAAATTCAAGAAAGTTTAAAATATATTGATAAAAAACAAAAATTTTATAATCAAGTATTAAATGGAGAAATCGAATATCATAGTTATCTTATCGATACTAGTAAAAAATCATAGTTTATTGAAAATCACTGTTTTAATATAATCCCACTAAAATAGACAAAGGAAATAATTAAAATTTCACAAATCTATAGAAACGGGATTTTATATAGTCAATGAATATAAAGATTTAGCCAATCCATTAGCTACAAAATATAATTTAATCGATGATATGATTAACAAATAAGTAAAGAAATATAATAATTAGATTGCTCATAAACATGATTATAAAAAAACACAAAAATAAAAAGCATATCTGACTAAATAGGCTCTACACATGGTCGATGTTAATATCAAAAAATATCAATATCTTTTTATCATATAAAAAAAATAAAGCAGAAATTTTAATCAATCCCAAAATTTCTGCTTTATATTTTTTTAATTACCTAAGAATCTATTATAAGATTCCATTTAAATATATTCAATTGTTATTTAACTCTTACTGCGCAAACAAATCCCGAACCAGAAACCGATGAAATTTTAACAACATCTCCAGTATTTGGTGCATGGATATATTTACCGCCACCAATATATATTCCTACATGTCCCGATTTCCACAAAATATCTCCAGGTTGAGCAGCAGAGACACTAATTTGTGTACCTGCATTTTTCTGTCCTGATGATGAATGCGGTAAAGAAATTCCAGCTTTTGCATAACACCATTTTACAAATCCTGAACAGTCAAAAGCATTAGGCCCTTCAGCGCCCCATTTATATGGTGTTCCTAATTTAGAATATGCTGCTGATAAAATTGTATTTGCATATGGATTACTTCCAGCTTCAACACTATATACTTTATTAATTTTAACACTTAATGAAGCACTTGCTCTATTACCTGCTTCATCAATTACAGTGTATGTAGCCGTTTTATTTCCTGCTTTACTTGTATCTGGTGCATCAATTGATACTTTTGCTCTTACATCACCATCTTTATTATCGATTGCTGAAACAATATAAGAACTAAAATCAACACTGTCACCAGCACTGATAGTAATACTTGATTCTTTTAATGTAATTACTGGTGCTGATAAATCTTTTACAACAACATTTAATGTACCTTCAACAATATTACCAGAACTATCTTTAACTGATAATTTTAAAGGTTGAACTTCATCTAATTTTAAAGTATCGATACTTCCTTCAACACTAGGCATCATTTCTCCATCAAGATTATCAACAACTTTTATATAGTTATTTATATCAAAAGTACTACCATAATCAACAGTTACCGTTTCTCCTTGTAAAAAATTAATTACAGGAGCTTCTAAATCACTTACTGCAAATGTAAAAGTTTCACTTTTTTCATTTCCAGAACTATCACTTACTGTTAAAGTAATATCCTGAAAACTTGGTACATCAGTATTTAATGATGCACTTGCTTCAATAAATGGTGTTACATCACCATCTACATTATCAGAAGCTTTTATATAACTTGAAAAATCTGTACTACCTTTTACCGGAACCTCTACAGTATAACCACCATTAGTTCCTAACATTTCAAATTCAGGTTCTTTATTATCCACAACAACTACTTCAATAGTTTTTCTTGCTTCATTCGAACCTTGATCAATAGCAGTTACTTCAACATCATATGTTCCTAATTGGTTTACATTTAATGTATCAGTGTCTGCATCAACGCGAATTAAATCACGGCTATCTTTATTGTCAGTAATGTTAATACTATTTAAATCTAATTTTTCTCCATACGGGACCTCAATTTGATTAGATTTAATATCGGGCTTTTCTTTATCAGTTGCAGCATAACCAACAAACATAAAACTTGCTACAGCTACAATTGGAATAAACATAGCTTTACGGTTAACAATATACTCATCAAACAAATCTTTAAACTTTGTCTTAATATTTATATCCATTCGTTACCTCCTTTCAATAATATATCCATCTATTATTATATTACTATTCTAATTAAAATTCCACCCTTTGAAAGCTTTTTACATTTTTATCATTTGCTATAACGTAAGCCAGGCTTACGTTATAGCAAAATGTTTTTTTTAGTTTTTTTTAATATTTCTTTAATATTTTATTAACTCCTAAAAATATATTCCTATATTCATAAATAAAATTTAACTATTCCACACTCTTTAACGACTCAACCATATCAATTTTATCTAATACTTTACGCATTACAAAATTAATAAGAGATGTAAAAAATAAAGTAATCAAAACAGCATAAACATAACTTAATATATTAACATTTCTTACAAACATTGCAATTTCCACTTCAACAGTTCTAATAATAAACATATGAAGAATTTTACCAAGGACAAGTCCAACCATAGCCCCAATTAATCCTAAAATACGATTTTCTCTAAATACATAATCATAAACCTCTTTTGGATAAAAGCCAAGTACCTTAACTGTAGCTATTTCACTTTTACGTTCTTGAATATTAATATTTGTTAGATTATACAATACTATAAACGCTAATGCTCCAGCACAAGCAATCAATATTATAACAACACTATCAATACTTCCCATTTGATCTCTAAAACCTTGAGAAATACCCATTATATAATTTACAGAATCAATTTTTTCATTATTATTACAATAATCACTAATCTCTTGTTCATTAGCATTTTTAGTTAAATCAAAGTAAGCATAATTATCAAGTACTTCTTCACCAGTTAATTGATGATAAAATTCCTTAGCCATATAAATGTGGTGTTGGAAATGCAACATCATAACTCCATTAACTTTAACTTGATAACTATCATTATTAATTTTTATCTTAATTTGATCTCCAGCTTGAACCCCTAATAATTCTGAAAGCTTTGCTGAAATAATTACTCCATTATCACTTAATTTTAAACGATCATGTGTTTTATAATCTTCTAATTTAATATATTTACTTAATTCTTGATCATCATCAAATATTTCTAACGTCGTATAATGTTCTTTATCTCCAGAAACAGTCACTGTTTGCCGATAAAAAGCATCACTATTTTTAATTCCCTTAACGTCATTAAACTTACTTTGTTCTAATAATAAATCTTCTTGACTTAAATTTTTATCAAACACCACAACTCCATCATAAGTCCATATTTCACCATACTGCTTATCTGCAAGTGTAGAAACTGAATTCTTAATTCCAAATCCTACAACAATCAACCCTGTACATCCTGCAATTCCCACAATAGACATAAAAAATCGCTTCTTATATCTAAAAATATTACGCATAGTTACTTTTTGATTAAATGACAATCTTTTCCAAATAAAAGTTATTCTCTCCAATACAATTCTTTTACCCATTTTAGGTGGTTTTGGACGAAGTAGACTAGCTGGAGTTTCGCTTAATTCTTGTCTTACTACGATATATGTTACTAATATTGTTATCGCTACAGAAATAACAAATGTCTGAATACAAATAAACGTATCAAAGGTTATATTTATCGGTGCACCGACATTAAATAATATCATACGATACAAATAGTAAATAATATTTGGGAAAAAATATACTCCTGCAACTACTCCTATAATACTTGCAAAAAAAGTGGCTGAAAAAGCATAAAATATATACTGATTAATGACATCTTTTTTATCGTATCCTAGTGCCCTAAATGTTCCGCTTTGAACTCGTTGCTCTTCAACCATTCTAGTCATAGTTGTAAGGCTAACAAGCGCTGCTACTAAAAAGAAAATCAAAGGGAAAACAAGGGCTAGAGCTCTCATTGAATCACAAGTTGAAATATAACTTATGATACTTGCATTTTCTTCTCTTGTAATAGTAACTAACTTACCTTCAGGAATATCTTTTATCTCATTATATCCTTGATCTAATTTTGCTCTAGCATCATCTAATTGTATTTTGGCATTATCTAAATCAATTTTTGTTTGATCTAAAACTTTTTTAGTTTCTTCTAATTTTATTTTCGTATCATCTAATTGTTGCTTTGATGATATTAATTTTGCATTACTATTATCAAGTTCTATTTTAGATTTATCTAATTTACTTTTAGTATTTTCTAATAAAATTTTATTTTCATTTAAAACAATACCTTTTTCATCTAAAATAGCTTTATTATTATCTAATTCACTTTTTAAATTAGAATACGTGGTTTGTAATATACTCATTTTCTCACTAGTTTCCCTTAAAAATTCTTTAAGTTCTATCAATTCACTTTCAGGAATACCAGCTTCAATATATTGATTATATTCATCAAGTTTTTGATTATATACTTGACTTAATTGATTATACTGATTTACCAATTCTTGATATTGCTTAAAACCTTCTTGCCATTTACTTAAACCTTGATTATATTGACTTTCACCATCAAGATATTGTTGCAAACCTGTTTGATACTGTGCTAAACCATCATTATATTGTTTTAATCCATCACTATATTGATCATAACCTCTATTATATTCACTAACTCCGTCGAGATATTGACTATATCCATTTTGATATTGAGCTAATCCTTCATTATATTGATTAACACCATCTTCATACTTTGCTTTAGCATCCTCATAATCTTTTTCACCTTGTGCAAGTTCATCATTAGCATCAGCAATTAAACTATCATTTACTAAATCAATTTCATTATTCAAGATTTTTTCAATTTGTTTATTCACATCGTCACAATAACTCAAATACTCATCACTAAAAATACTATAATCATTAGGATTTTTTAATGTCACTCTAAGTTCATTAAAAACAATTTTTCCGCGTAAATCATATAACTCTTTCGGTAGTGCAAATTCTTCATTTCCATCAGATAAAATCATAATAAATGCTTCATTAGTTCCATCACCTAGCGTATTAGTCCCGCGCTCAACCGTACTAAAATACCTTGTATCATTAACTAAGCCACTTACAACAAACTCTTTAACACCATTATCATTAGATAAAACTATTTTATCACCAACATTGACCTTATTTCTTGTTGTAAAATTATAATCAACAACACATTCATCATCTTTAGTAGGAAAACTTCCTTCTACTAACTCTAATTTATCAACACTATTTTTAAAATCATTATTAGTATAAACAGTCACACCTTTTCGACTATCTTCAAAATCCATTAAAGCATCAAATCTATTTCCATATTCGACATTTTCAACCTCATCTACTTTAGCTATCTTATCAACAATACTTTCATCAAAACCTAAAGTACTTATATAATTCAAATCATTATACTCATACTTCTTCAAATAATCATCCATAGTTATTTCCATAATCGAAGAAGTATGACGCAATCCCGCAAAAAATGCAGCACCTAAAAATACAATACAAAAAATAGACAAAAATCTCGCTTTAGTTTTACGAATAATTTGAATTTGATTTTTTACATAAGCTCTTTTTTTCATATCTACCACTCAATTTCTTCTATCGGTTTAGGATTTTCATTAATAGCTGATGAAGCAACGCGACCATTTTTTAAATGAATAATACGATCTGCCATTGGAGCCAAAGCACTATTATGAGTAATTACAATAACTGTCATTTTATATTTATTACACATTTCTCTAAGTAAAGCTAAAATCGCTTTACCAGTTTGATAATCTAAAGCTCCAGTTGGTTCATCACATAGTAATAATTTAGGATTTTTAGCAATTGCTCTAGCTATTGCTACACGTTGTTGTTCTCCACCTGATAGTTGAGCAGGAAAATTATTTATTCGATTTTCTAACCCTACTCGTTTTAAAACCATCTTTACATCTAAGGGATTTTTTGATATTTGTGTTGCCAATTCAACATTTTCTAAAGCTGTTAAATTCTGAACTAAATTATAAAATTGAAAAACAAAACCAATATCATTTCTACGATATTGAGTTAATTGTTTTTCACTATATTTTGCAACATCTTTACCGTCAACTAATATTTTTCCACTAGTCGCTTTATCCATACCTCCAAGAAGATTTAAGATTGTAGTTTTACCAGCCCCTGAAGGTCCTACTATCACTACAAATTCTCCTTTTTCAATGTTAAAATCAACACCATCAGAGGCATTAATTTCTATATCACCGACTTTATATGTTTTTTTAACATTATCAAAAACTATAAAGTTATTCATTATTGCCACTACCTTTCTATACTATACTATAATTATACCATGAAACAATTATCGATTAAAGAAGCCACATTTTTACATTGGTATTATTATACAAATACTATCATTAAAATGTTAAAATTATATTACAAGGAGGGTTAGAAATGAAAGTAATGATTTTATCTGATTCACATCATATTTCAAAAACCGATTTACTGACATTATTAAAAAACAATCGTGTTGACTACTATATTCATTGTGGTGATATATATAAAAGTTTTGACAAAATTACTTTACCAAATTTTTACTTAGTTAAAGGAAATAACGATTATAATACTAAAATTCCAGATGAATTACTCATATCAATTGATAATCAATTATTTTTTGTCACACATGGTCATCGCTATACTTTCAAACAGTTAATTACTATCGCTAAACAAAAAAAGGCTAATGTAGTTTGCTTTGGTCATAGTCATCAGCCCTTATCATTAGTAATCGATGATATGATAGTTATTAATCCTGGAAGTATTTGTTTACCTCGAGGACATTATCATTTTCCTACATATTGTATATATGATACAAAAAATAAAAAAGTAACATTTTATAATATTAAAACTCATCAACCATGTAATCCATTTAATAATTAAATTATTTATCAATACTCATTCAATTCTTTTTTTAAATCCTCGATATATCGTTTTTCAAATTTATCTACATTTATAAACTTACCTAAAAATGAAACTGATTCGAAATAAAATAATAAATACATAACACATCCTCCATCTTTTAATGGAGCAAATTGTCCACACCAGTGTCCTTTATAATATTCATTTTGAATATCATATTCAAATTGGATATTTTTTAAATACTCAGTAACCAAAATCTTAGTAGGATGATTTTTACGGTTATATTCAATATATTTTCCATCATCTATACATACTACTTTAGAAAGATCGCTACGCCAAGAACAATCTTTCATATTTGTAATTACATTAAAAACTTTTTCAACATCACTTTTGAAATAAACCTTCATCTCTACTTTTTTCATAGCTATATTCCTCCAAATATATAAAATCTATTTATATTATAGCATAATAAAAAACCGTTGGAATAATCCAACAGTTCACAAATAATTATTTTTCTAATGCTTTTTTTGCTGTATTTACAATTTCAGTAAATCCTTTAGGATCACAAATTGCAATTTCAGATAACATTTTACGGTTAATTTCAACATTAGCTAATTTTAACCCGTGCATTAATTTAGAATATGAGATATCATTTAATCTAGCTGCTGCATTAATACGAGCAATCCATAATTTTCTCATATCTCTTTTTACTTGTCTTCTATCTCTATATGAATAAGCTAATGAGTGCATAACTTGTTCATGAGCTGTTTTATATAATCTATGTTTAGCACCAAAATAACCTTTGGCTAATTTTAATATTTTTTTTCTTCTACGTCTTGTAGTATATCCACCTTTTACTCTTGCCATTTATATATTCCTCCTATTTAAACTATTTACATAATCTTGATTTGATTCTCTTATAATCAGAAGCATGAACTAAAGTTGCTTTAGCTAAATGTTTCTTTTGTTTATGAGTTTTGTTATGTGATAAATGTGAAACATAAGCATGACTACGTTTTAATTTTCCACTACCTGTTCTTTTTAAACGTTTTTTAAGACCGCTATGTGATTTCATTTTTGGCATAATAAGTTCCTCCTAAATTATTTTTTCTTTGGTGCAATTATTGCAGTTAGAGTTCTACCTTCTAGCTTGGCTGGTTTTTCAATTTGTCCAACTTCTGCACATTCAGCTACGAAGTCATCAATAACTTTTTTACCAAGATCCATATGAGCTAACTGACGTCCTCTAAATCTAATTGCTACTTTAACTTTATTACCTTCTTCTAACCATTTTAATGTTCTTTTTAATTTTACATTTTTATCATGAACATCAATAGTTACAGATAATTGTGTTTCTTTGACTGCAACAACTTTAGAATTACGCTTCATTTCTTTAGCTTTCTTTTGTTGTTCAAAACGATACTTACCGAAGTCCATAATACGACATACTGGAGGTTTTGCATTAGGTGCAACACACACTAAATCTAAACCTTCGTTATATGCAATATCAATTGCTTGATTACGAGACTTCACTCCCAATTGATCTCCATTTTGATCAATTACCAATACTTCTTTAAAACGAATTTTTTCATTTACTAACTCATCTGGTTGTTTTGGTTTTTTGTTATCAAATCTGCTAATAAAAGCCACCTCCATTTTAGTAGTTTAAATAAAAAGTGAGCACATTAAGTACCCACATATTGACAATAAGATAACTATCTTAGTGACATTTGCCTATCGATATCATCAATCAGGCGAGAAGTAGGCACTTCTTCTTTCCACTACTTTTCATTTACTTTCGTATGATATCATTTTACTTTTTTAAAGTCAAGCTTTTTTACTTATTTATCTTCTTTTATTCGTAAATATTTAAATAATCCCATCATCAAAAAAATTAATAAAACAATAATTGTAAACATTCCATCACCATCACATTATATGAAATATTTATAACTATATTACTATTTCACTAAAATATTTTTTTAAACTCCTCAGGATATTTAGCTTCAAAAATCATTTTTTTCTTAGTATCAGGATGAACAAATGCAAAAACATGACTATGAAGTGCCATTCTTTTTATTGGATTAGTCGTTGCTCCATATTTTTTATCGCCTATTATACTATGTCCTAATGATTGCATATGTACTCTAATTTGATTTTTACGACCTGTATCTAAAAATATTTCAACTAAAGAATTATATTTTGTCTCTTTTAAAACCCGATAATTAGTAATCGCTAATTTCCCTTTTTTATTATTAGTAATATAAACCATCTGTGTCTTACTTTCATCTAAATAATTTTTAATTGTACCACTTTTTTCTTTCAATCTGCCTTCTATAATTGCAAGATAACCTCGTTTATATACAATTTTATTCCAATTATTTTGAAGTTTATTTTTTATCTCTTCATTTTTAGCAAACATTAAAACTCCTGAAGTATCCTTATCTAAACGATGAATTACAAATACTTTAGCCTTTTTATTTTTATTCTTTAAATATTCACCAACTAAATGATATGCTGTTTTTTCTTTTTCATTCCCTCCTGAGATACTCAATAAACCTGAAGGCTTATTAATTACAATTAATTCTTTATCTTCATAAATTATTTCTAAATTATGCTTATTATCTTCTTTTTTATTAACAATAACCACATCTCCAATTTTTAACGGAAAATCAAATTGACTAATAACATTTTCATTAACTATAACTAACTTATATTTCAATAAATTCTTAACATTTTTTTTATTATAATAATTCAATAAAAAATCCATTAATAAAATATCTTTTTTCACCTGATATTTATTCATTAACTTATCTCCTCTTACTATTATTAAATTCTATACCTAATCTTTATAATAAAAGCCAGTTAAAATAACTGACTTTTATTTCATATCAAGAATTCTATGAGTATTTAATAAAACAATTATTTCTTCAGTCAAATAAATAACCAAAGCTACCCACCATGGTAAAATACCACCTAATGCTGCAAGCATCATAATAAAATTAATAGCTAATCCAGCAAAGATATTTTCAAATGTAACATTTTTTTGTTTCTTTGATATCTTAAATGTTTCTATGACCGTATTTAAATCTGAATTCATCAACATAATATCACTATTTTCAATAACTTTTTTATTTTTTATTCCACCTCGACTAATAGCAACATATGCTTTTTGCAATAACGCAATATCTTTAGAATTATCCCCAATATAAGCAACCGGCCCATTAATATTAGCTTCATTCATTATTTTTAATTTCTCATCAACAGATAAATTATTATGAATTCGATATTGATCATCCTCTAAATCAACTGGACCATCATTAAAAATAATCAAATTGCGATTTAATTTAGAAAGTTCATGGAATAAATCCATTTCCTCTTCAGTAACTTCTACACCATCAAAACGATCATATATTATTGTTTTACATAAATTCAATGCATCTAACCCACTATTTTCCTTAATGATAATATTTCTAGAAAAAGCCTTAGCCACACCTGATAAAATCGCGAATGATGAAACTTGCTTATAAGCAAATGATCCTGAAATAGTTAATAAAATAGCTCCTAAATATACATATTTAAAATTATTAGTAAAATCTACCCAAGGTACAAGTATTGCACAAAAAATTCCAGCAACAACCAAAAAGATGGTATAAATCTTACAAATCAACTCTACTAATTTATGCGTTCTAGAAGAATTAACTGGTGCCATCATTGCAATTTCTAAAACTTTATTCATTGCACTATAATCATAAGTATACAAAACCTCAATTTTCAATGTATTACCAACATTCACGCTACCGCTTTGTACTTCTACACCTTCTTTAACGTTTTCTAAAATATCACTACCATTAATTGCAAACATATCAAGATCACTACTTCCAGAAACAACTTTTCCACCAAGAGGAATCGTTTCACCTGGCATAACCACAATAATATCACCAATATCAATATCTTCTAAAGAAACCATTTCATATTCATTATCTTTAATTTCCTTTCGCCCTAATTTTACCGGCGAAATCATCTTATCAATTTTATCCATCGTTAAATTGATTAAATATATTTGAAAACGTTCACTAGCTTGAAAAATCAAAGATACAATTAATGCCTCAACATATGCACCATAAACCCAACCAAATAAACAAGCTAAATTAATCGTAACATTTTCACTTAAAAAATTCCTCACTTTTAAATCTTTATATGCACGGCGAATAATCTCTTCATTTACGATAACAAGGGCTACAAACCATGCAATATTTGTAAGAATACTTGGATCTTTACCTGTTACTAATCCTAATGCTATTGCAACTAATAAAATTGCAATTATTAACATGTTTTTTAAATATTTTTCTTGAAATAAATCCTGTGATTTAAATGGCTTTTTCCATTGTTCAACATCAATATTAGGATTAACTTTATCAACTAAACGATTTAATCTAACCAAAACATTTTTTTGACTAGTAGTAACTTTCAATAATTTATTAGTAAAATCTAAGCTTACATTTTCATAATCAGAATAATGAGAAATAACTTCTTCAATTTCTTTTGCATCTTCTTCTGATTCAAGATTTGTAAACATAAAAATATATTCAATTTTCTTTTTTGTTGCAACATATTCACGTTTACGTGAATTAATTTCTTCTTTTAAAATCAAATCAGGATAACGTTCTTTTAAAAGTTCATCAACATTTTCTGGATGTTCGCTATAAAAAGATATCCCATTTTTATTTATTTTTATTCTCGACACTTCTTCCATGTCATTTAACAATATACTAATTTCATTTAATTTATCATTATCATTTATATTATCAATATAGAAATTACGAGCCATAAAAACCTCCTTTCTAATCTTTTTCATTTTATCATATCTTCACCAAAATGCCAAATCTACTTTTCTATTCCAGATATAAGTTTAAAAATCACACCATATAATCAAATAAATTTATCTTCACTTATCCTTTTAGGATATGACATTAAATACATTTCTTCTAAAAAATAACTTTCAAATTAAAAAACACTTTTATGTCTAATTACATTTCTTATTACAATTAGTAGCTATAATAAAATAATTTATAAACACAATTTCCTACTATATAATAATATTATTATTCCATTATTTTAATATCTCTTCTAGACATCAAGCTTTAAAATCACCACGAACAAATTATTTCTTTTTATCAATCAATATAAAATTCTCATCAAATTCATCTTTAGTACATGAAAGATCAAATTCATCACCATAAATCTTGTAATAAATTTGTAGCTGACCACTATCCCTAATTACGCAATCATAAATATGCCCTTTAGTAAATAAATCTCTTTGCTGTTTACCAATGACAATATTCATAGTTTTAATACAACGACATTTCCGTCTCTTTCCAATATTTGCGATAGTACCCACCTCTTTTCAAATAATATTATAACATGTCTAATAAAATAGAAAAAGCCCAGTATCCCTAGGCTTTTTAAGAACATCTAATTTTTACTAAATTCTAATAATTCTAAATTTGGATTTTTTTCACTAGCCCAGCGAACTCCCCAGTCATTAGTAAACAATAATAAATATTGTCCTTTTAAATCCTGAACTTTCTTAGTATCACTAGACAAATTCAATGAATTTAAATCACAACCTTCTTTAACCCATCTAATATACTGATAAGGAAGTGGTTGTTTTATAATATCAACATTATATTCATTTTTTAAACGATGTTCTAACACTTCAAATTGCAACACCCCAACAACACCAACAATAATTTCTTCCATTCCACCGCCTAATTCAGTAAAAATCTGAATAGCGCCTTCTTTTGCAATTTGTTCAACACCTTTGACAAATTGTTTTCTTTTCATAGTATCTTTATTACGAATCAAAGAAAAATGTTCAGGTGCAAAAGTTGGAATACCTTCAAACGCAAATTTTTCTTTACCTGTAGTTATTGTATCACCAATAGAAAAAATTCCTGGATCAAATACCCCAATAATATCACCTGCATACGCTTCATCAACTTCTTGACGCTCATCAGCCATTAATTGTTTTGACTGATTTAATTTTATCTTACGTCCACCTTGATAATGATAAACCTCCATACCTTTAGTAAATTTACCAGAACAAATTCTAAAAAAGGCCATTCTATCACGATGTGCTTTATTCATATTGGCTTGAATCTTAAATACAAACGCACTAAAATCTTCACTAAATGGATCGATTACTTTATCTTTAGTACGACGTGGTAATGGTGATGTAGTCATTTGTAAGAAGTGTTTTAAAAATGGTTCAATTCCAAAATTTGTTAATGCCGAACCAAAACAAACCGGTGAAAGTTTACCTTGACGTACTTTTTCCAAATCAAAATTATTTCCTGCCATATCTAATAATTCAATATCTTCTTGAAGTTTATTATATAACTCTTCATCCAATTCATTAATAAGTTCAGGATCATCAAATTTCATGATTTTAGTATCTACTTCTTTACGCCCACCATCAACTGGAATAAAACGAATTACCTCTTTATCATTACGTTCATAAACACCTTTAAACTCTTTTCCAGAACCAATTGGCCAGTTAATTGCACAAGTATCGATTCCTAATTCCTGTTCTATTTCTTCCATTAATTGATATGGATCTTGAGCTTCACGATCCATCTTATTAATAAAAGTAAAAATCGGGATATTTCGCATCGTACAAACTTTAAACAGTTTACGTGTTTGATCTTCGACCCCTTTACTTGCATCAATTACCATTACTGCACAATCAGCAGCCATTAAAGTACGATAAGTATCTTCAGAAAAGTCTTGATGTCCTGGTGTATCTAAAATATTGATACAAAATCCATTGTAATTAAATTGTAATACAGAAGAAGTAACTGAAATTCCTCTTTGTTTTTCTATTTCCATCCAGTCGCTTGTAGCATGTTTACTATTTTTTTTACCTTTTACAGTTCCAGCTTGTTGAATTGCTCCACCATATAATAAAAATTTTTCTGTTAATGTTGTTTTACCAGCATCGGGATGCGAGATGATGGCAAATGTTCTTCTTTTTTCTACCTCTTTAATAAATTCGCTCATTTTAATGTCTCCTTGCAATGGTAAATGATATAGATTAATCATGAATTTGTCAACTAAAATCTAATTTTTAAAACATAATATAAAAAGGGGTTATCCCCTTTTTATATGTATCTAAAATACAAAATTACCATTATCAAAAATGACTACTTCTTGATTATCTACTGTTTTTCCAACAATACGTAAATCAGCAGTTCCAATCATAAAATCAACATGTGTCAAAGAATCATTAATCCCATGTTCCATCAACTCTTCTTTAGTCATCTTCAAACCATCTTTAATACATTCACTAAATCCCTTACCAATTGCCAAGTGGCAAGAAGCATTTTCATCAAATAATGTATTATAAAATAATGTTTTCATATTTGATATTGGAGAATTATATGGAACTAATGCTATTTCACCTAAATAACGACTACCTTCATCAATACTAATCATTTCTTTTAAAATATCTTTACCTACTTTAGCATCATAATCTACAATTTTTCCATCTTTAAATACCAATTTAAATTCATCAATTATATTACCATGATAATTTAATGGCAAAGAACTGTAAACCACACCATTTGTTCCTTTATAATTAGGACTTGTAAAAATCTCTTCTGTAGGCATATTTGCAAAGAAATAAATACTATTTGTAGTATAGGATCCTCCACCTGCAAATAAATAATCCTTATTTAAAGTTACTGTTAAATCTGTCCCTAAAGAATTGGTATATTTCAACTCTTTTAAATCGAGACTATTTAAATAATCAACACGTTTTTCAAAACTCTTACGATGTTGTTCCCACGCAGCAATTGGATCATCACTATCAACTTTAGTCGCCTTAAAAATGGCATTCCATAAAGCCTCTACTGCCTCATCATCAGACATATCAGGATATACTTTATTCGCCCATTTTAACGAACTACTAGCAACAATACACCATGTATTAATACCTAAATCCAGACTATCATAAAAAGGTTTACATGCTAAAGAAACACTTTTTGACCATAATGCCATTTTAGCTGGATCAATTCCTTTAAATCCCTCAGGATCATCACTATGAATAGTTAAAAATGCCGCATTTTCACTAGCATATCCATTTCTAAACTCACTAAACCAAGCTGGTACATTACCAAATTCATCTTTATCAACATATTCATATTTATAACGTGAAACAACTTCATCATTGTATTTAACTACAACTTCTTTTGCACCAACTTCATAAGCTTCTTTTGTAATCAAACGCACTAACTCAACGCTTTCTACCGGTGCATCAATTACTACAATTTGATCAGTTTGTACATTCAATCCTGATTTTACAATCAATTTTGCATATTTAGATAACTTTTCTTTAAATGACATAAATTCTCCTTTATTTATTTTTTTCAATCATTTCTCGACAAATAATCTTAAAACCTTGTTCAAGATCATCAACATCTAAAACACTAGCTTCTAATGAACACATTCTGTTTTTATCACGATTTGTGATATAAGGCACCAAGTAATCATAACTATAATCAATATGATATTGTTCTAATAAATCTTTTGCTGGTTCACTTAAAATAAATCCATGAATATATTTAACTTTAGAACGAATCAATAAAAGTGCTGCAGCACGACCAATCACTCTATCAATAACAACATAATCTTTAAAATAGTCATTACTTACAAAAATCTTACTCATCAGTGGTTTAATTCCATGCAAAGTAGAACTATATATCTCATCTTTTTTTAAAGCAACAAAAGTATATCCATTTTCCACCAATATTCTTCTGCCTTTTTTTATTAAATTCATTTAATCCTCCAAACAAACTACAAATTTATAGTATTATTTTACCACTTTTTTTTCACTTTAACAAAACAATCATTCACTTTTTAATAAAAAAGGCTAATGAATTTTCATTAACCCAATTTATCTAGTTCATCTTTTGCTTCTTTCATTCCCAACTTTGCAGCTTTTTGATAAAACTTCTTAGCTTTATTTACATCCTTACTAACACCATCTCCATAATAACACATATATCCTGCCATAAAACTTGCTTCACGATAATTTGAATCACTTGCTTTACAAAACAATTCAAATGCAAGTTCTTTATCAATTTCGATTCCTATCCCATAAAAATAACATCTTCCTAAATTATAAACCGCTGGTGCATATCCCGCTCTAGCTGCTTTTAAAAAACATCTATACGCCTCTTCCATATCTTTATTTCCAGCCAGTCCATTTTCTAAATAAATCCCATACATATTCAAAGCTGGACTATATGCTTGATTTGCCGAAGATTGTATATAATCAAAAGCTTTTTGAAGATCTCTTTTAATTACTTGACCTTCATCTAAATATAAAGCCATGCGATACATTGCTCTTGCATCATTATATTCAATTGCCACTTGATAATATTCAATCGCTTTTAAATCATCATGATAATCAATGTTATGTTCATAAATCAAACCTAGATTATACATTGCTGCACTATAATTTAAATCAGCAGCTTTTTGATAATACTCAATTGCTTTATCAATATCAACATCTACTACGTTACCTTCTTCATATGCTAAAGCAACATGGTATAATCCTGGAGCATAATTCATCTTTGCTGCTTGTAAATACAAATCAAAAGCTTTTTGATGATCTACTTCTACTCCTTGACCATGAGTATATAAATATCCTAAATTACACATCGCTCTTGGATAATTTGCTTTACTTGCAAGATGATAATAATAAATTGCTTTATTTAAATCAACTTCAACACCTATTCCAATTTCATAACAATATGCTAAATTACATTGACCAGGTGCATAATTCATCTTTGCTGCTTGTAAATACAAATCAACCGCTTTTTTTAAATTCTTTTTAACTCCAAAACCACTTTCATAACAATATCCAAGAGCAACAAGCGCTTGAACATCATTTTGTTTACTAGCTTGACGATACCAATATGTACAACGATATGCAGCATTTTTTATTTCTGGATGATTCTCATAAAAATATCCAAACCAAAATTGTCCACGAGCATAACCTAAATGAGCAGCTTTTTGATAATATTTACGTGCTTGTTTTAAATCCTTTTCTATTCCTTGTCCAAGTTCATAGCATGTCGCTAATGAAATTAGTGCTGGAGGATATTCTTTTATACTTGCTTGTTTATACCAATAAAATGCTTTAATAAAATCTTTTGGTGTACCTATTCCATTTTCATAACAATTAGCTAAGCGATATTGTGAACGTTCATGACCTTGGTTTGCTGCTTCTTCATAGCATTTAAATGCTCTTTCATCATTTTGCTCAATCCCCTCACCAAATTCAAAACATGTTCCCAAACTATATATAGCTTCGCTATAGCCTAATTTTGCAGCTTCAATATAGTATTCTACAGCTTGATATATATCAGCTTCAACACCATAACCATATTCATAACAATATCCTAAATTACAAATAGCACGAGGGAAACCCGCTTTAGCTCCTTTTAAATATAATTCATATGCTTTTTGATAATCTTGTTCAACACCAATACCCATTTCATAAAAATAAGCCAAATTACAACTCGCTACCACGTTTTTCAAATCAGTAGCTTTTTGATAATAATGTGCTGCCATTATATCACTTTGTTCAACTCCAAGTCCTCGTTCATATAAATAACCAATAACACAAATACAATCACTATTACCTATCTCTTCGCCTTTTTTAAAATAAATAAGTGCCTCATCATATTCATGGCGATCAAATAACTTTAATCCCAATTCATATAGTAGCTCACCGTTTAAATTATTAATATTTTCTATTTTATATTCATGATTTTTCATCAATAAACAAAGATCAATTCCAATAACATCACTTTGATTATTTTCAATTAAATATTGTTCACAATCAATAAATTCACTTTTTAATAAACCTATTTCCAAATCACTTTTAATACTTTCAACCCGTTGTTCCAAACATTTTAAATCATCATCTTGATCATATATAGTAATTACTTTCAAATAAGCAAATTGATTACTACCATAACTTTGATCTTTAATTCTAACAATACTTTCTTGATCATATACATCTATTATCTCATCTAAAACCCATTTATCAAAAAGTGGCTCATAACTTATTATCCGATCTTTAATATTCATATTCTTTAACCCCATTATACAAATAAGCAGATATACTAATCTGCTTATCTATTATTAATCATATTAGATATCTCTTTAGAATATTTCCCAAAAATTGCACTCACTTTATTTGTCGTTTGAACAATTCCCGATGCTCCTAAAGTTTTTAAATCCTCTAAACTAACAAGACTATCATCTTTTACAAAAAAAGTTATTCTAGAAGAACTAGCTGTAGTTTCCTTAATATTATTTGTTCCACCAACTGCATTTATTAGCATATTTATATCTAGAGGAATATCACCAGCTTTGATTTGTTTTGGATGTCTGTTTTTTATAATATAAGTAAAAACAATAGCTAATACAATTATAACAATTAATGCAACTATTCCATATAATAAATAATCATTCATTAACATCTACCCCCTATTAATTATTATATAATTATAGTATACTATACCAAGATAGAAAAAACTATCTTTTTTATAAAGGAGGGATTTTGTGGAAGAAAAAGAAAAATCATTAATCTGTTGGTCTTTGATTAGCTTATTATTGTTATTTTGCTTTATTAGTTGTCTTGGAATAAAAAGCGCTACTCCGTTAATCACAAAAGGAAACCCTAGTACATATTGGATAAAACAGTTAGCATTTTACGGAATATCATTTACATTGATGTTTATTGTTTTTAAAATTTCAAATGATCGAATATACTCATCTATGTGGATTATTTATGGTATCTTAATGGTTTTACTTGTCGGCTTGGCAGTAGAACACTTTCTACATACACGTTTTGGTATCCAAATAGTACCGTTAGCAAAATTTGCCGGAGGAGCAACGTCCTGGTATACATTACCCGGTTTTGACTTTCAACCTTCAGAATTTATGAAAATTATCATGGTTGTAGTAATGGCAGATACGATTGATAAACATAACAATAAATATCTTACTCATAATTTTCCTAACGACTGCTTGTTAATTGGTAAAATTTTAGCAGTATCAATACCACCATGTATTTTAGTTTATTTACAAAACGATGCTGGAGTAACAATGATTATGTTAGCATCAATTGTGTTTATTATCTTTATGTCTGGTATTCAAGCTGGATGGTTTATTATTGGTGGAATAATTGTTGCGATTATCTTAGGAGCATTAGTATATATATTTATATATGAACACGATTTATTTGTTAGTATTATTGGTGGTGATCATAAACTTGATCGTTTCTATGGATGGATTGACCCTGAAGGAACTTATGGAAAACAAGGATATCAATTATTCAATGCTTTATTATCATATGGTACAGCTGGTTTATGGGGACATGGAATGGAAACCGCATTAATCAACTTACCAGAAGCACAAACTGACTTTATCTTTGCTGTAATTGCTTTAAGTTTTGGATTTATTGGTGGTGGATTTACAATCCTAGCTATATGTGTTTTTGATATATTATTAATTAGGATTGGATTTAAATCACAAAATAATCGTGATAAATATTTTACTGCCGGCATTTTTGGACTTTTGATTTTTCAACAAGTTTGGAATATTGGAATGGTTCTTGGTCTCTTTCCAATAACCGGTATAACCTTACCATTTTTATCATATGGAGGTTCATCATTACTTTCATATATGATTGCCATGGGTATCTTTTTAGATATGGAAAAACAAACACGAATTATTGAACGTAAAAAAAGATATTAAATTTTAATATCTTTTTTTATTTGTATTAATTTATTAGTAAAAGGTGAAACAAATTCCAAATATACACTATCTAAATAATATGTTTTTGTTTCCATTGATCCATACAAACCATCTCCTACTAAAGGATGACCAATCGAACTTAAATGAACTCTAATCTGATGTGTTCTTCCTGTTTTTAAATCACATTCAATCAGACTTTTATTGTCAAATATTTTCAAGCTACGATAAACTGTAATTGCCTTTTTTCCACTTGCATCAATTAACCTTTTAACACTATTTTTATCTTTAATAATCGGTTTATCGATTATGCCTTCACCTTTTAATATTCCTTCTACAAGACAATGATAAACTCTTTTTACTTGTTTAATATCTTTTGATAATAAATAATGGGCTTGCCTATTTTTAGCTATTAACATCAATCCTTGAGTATCTTTATCTAAACGATTTACTAAATGTACCGTCGCCTTAAGATTACACATTTGAAAATAATAAATTATTGCATTTGCAATCGTTTTATTTGGATAGCGTTTAGTTGGAATACATGGGATACCTGCTGGTTTATCAATTATTAAATAATTTTCATCTTCATATATAATTTTTAAAGAATATTCATAAGGTTCCATTGTTGATATTTCATCTGGCCAAATCAACTCAATCACATCATTTTTTTTAAACGATACCTGACTGTTTGATGGTTACCATTTACTAAAATATCGCCATTCATCTTAATAGCCTTAATTGCTTTTTTACTTAAATTCTGTTTAAACAAAAAATCTTTCAATAAAACTTCATCATCTTCTATTCCTATAATAAATTTATTCATTAATAAATGCCCTTCTTATTCTTTGAATAAATGACTTACCTTTATATTCAATAAAATTAATTGTCTCTTTTGCAATTTTAATCTCAATACTTTCAACATCTTCAATTCGATAAGACAGATGATCAATTCCTAAATAAACTTGCTCAAAATTATGACCAACTAATTTAACAACATTACTTGCATCTAAAATCAAACTTGAACCTAAGCTACGATACGCATTATGTTGAATTCCAGCCACCTCAGTTAACTGCATCAATGGCGTACCTGGATAAATGACTGCCCCTCCAATAGATTTATTATAAGCAGTAGAGCCAGAAGGTGTTGAAACACACAAACCATTTCCTCTAAACACTTCCAACAATTCATCATTAATATAAACATCTATCACTTGTGTTGTATAACCATAATCAATGCGCATTTCATTTAAAGCAAAATAAGTATCTTCTTTTTTTCCATGTTTAACCTTTACTTCCAATAAATTACGAGGCATAAGATGATAACATTCACTTTTAATTGCTTCAACCAATTCCATTACTTCATCTTTTTGAAAATCAGTAAAAAATCCTAATGTTCCGGTATGAACCCCTACAAAATTAACATTTTGATTTAAATACTGATGGACAGATAACAACATAGTCCCATCTCCACCAACACTAATTACTAAATCCGGGTTTTCTTGATTATATTCCATTATACCATTTAACTGTGCTTTAATTTCTTTTGCAATTTGATGAGATAATTGATCTTGTTTTATTACTAATGCATATTGTTTCATTGTTTTCACCAACCTTAAAGTATATACTATAGTATATACTAATGGAGGTAACTATGGAAGAAAACTTAGAAATAGAATTTAAAATATTATTAGATAAAAAAGTTTATGATCAAATTATTAACGATTATTCAATTGATACATCATATACACAAACAAATTATTATTTAATGCATCCTATTTTAAGTAAATTAAAATACTCACTTAGAATTAGAGAAAAAAACAATCAGTATGAATTAACATTAAAACAACCACAAACTACAGGTACCCTAGAAACAAATTTAATTATAAACAAAGATGCCAAAGATAAAATTTTAAATAATAAATTAGTTCATAATAAAGTATTTGATTTATTAACTGAATATAATCTAGACAGTACAATGTTCAATACAAACCATTCATTAAAAACGCTTCGAAAAGAAATACATACTCCCCACGGATTAATCTGTCTTGATTATAATTGTTATAACAATCTTGAAGATTATGAATTAGAATACGAAGTCATTGATTATAAACAAGGTAAAAAAGCTTTTTTAAATTTTATCGAACAATATAATTTATCATATGAGCATAACTGTATCAGTAAAATTAATCGACTTATTAATTCATTATCAAAATAAATTTATAATTACAAAATAAAAAGTATCGATTTAAAATCATCAAATTCTAATCGATACTTTTTCTTATCTAAATATTTAATTAACTAAAAACACATCTTTATAAATCAAAAGATAACTGTGTAATTAAAACAAATATCTAAATTATTCGAATACAAAAATTATTTTGATTTAAAATACGCTTCCTTCATATTACACGGATTGCCTATGAACTGTGGACAGTTATCTTTGCTAGGACATTCTGCCAATTTACGAAGTTCTCTTGGAATAAAGACTCTAATTTCCTCTGCATTATAACCAACTTGAAATCTTCTTTCATCAATCATAATTGGTCTTTTTAATACAGATGGATTATCTTGAATAAACTTAATCAATTCATTAATTGACATACTATCAATATCAATATCATTTTCTTTGATTATCTTACTCCGTTTGGAAATGATATCATCTGTTCCATTTTCACTTCGTTCCAATAATTCTTTCAATTCAATTTCTCTAAGTAGGGTTGAAAAAATATTCTTTTCCACATACGGAATATTATGTTCTTTCAGCCATGATTTCACCTTTCTACATGATGCGCAACTAGGTGCCGTATATATTCGAATCATAATATCATCTCCCTTACTTATTCATTATACATTATTTTTATTATTTTGCTATCATTTTCCGTTAAAACCTAGTTAAATACTATTATTTCTTAAAATATCGCTAATTACTTTTTAACAAACTCATTATACAATAATTCATGAATAAATGAATAACCATGTTCCAACTTCTTTTTTAATCTTAAATACATACCGATGCTTTTTTCATCTTTAATTTCTAATTCATTACAAATCTTTAAAAACTTATCATAATCTTCGACATATAACTTATCTATCATATTATCAACATACTGCTTTTTTATTCGTTCGTTTCTTGTTAAACCATATTCTTTAGCTAATCCTTCATCATACATGTAATAATTAAATATTGTTAAGCTTTGTGTTTTTAAATAATCATTAATTAATGCACGCTGATTTATCATTGGTAATGATCGATAAGCCAATTTGCCTATATTATTAATCTCAACTACCACACTATAATTTCCATTACCTACAATAAATATACTGCTAAAATATTGTTTATCAAATAAATTAATACATCCATATATAAAATCATGCAATGTTTTATCATCTACTAAATAAGCATTTAAAACGGAAATAATTTCTAAATCATCGCTTTCATCCCATTCATATGATTCTAATAACTCTTCGTCTTCTTTAACCCAATTAACAATTATATCTTTCATATATCCTCCCATATAATTATATGTATACTTTATTAAATCATGTTTTACTATATTTTTATTTTTAATTAAGTTATAATGTGACCGAGGTGATTACATGGAATTAATTAAAAATATTATAATCTATGGTATTTTAGGTGCAATTTGTGGATTCGCTGTGCCCATACCTATTTCCAGTAATGGTCATTTAATTATTTTTCAAAATATTTTTGACAAAATGAATCTTACAGCACCTCAAATTAACGATATAACATTTGAAATAATCATTAGTTTCGGTTCATTAATTGCAATCACGTATTATTATCGCCGAGAAATTATTGAATTATTCACAATGTTTATTAACTATATTAAAAAAAGCAACCCTCAAAATAATTATATTTATGGGTTTCGTTATTGTATTTTACTCCTTATAGCTACGCTTCCCACTGTTATTGGAAGTTATTTATTCATTGATAAAATCGAGACATTATTCCACGAACCAAAATTAGTTGGATGTTCATTACTCGTAACAGCAATATTTATATTATTACTTCATAAATTTGGATATCACAAAAAAAGACGTTCTGGAAAAAAAATAAATCTTTTTGATGCTTTAAAAATGGGAATAGTTCAACTTTTTTCACTATTGCCAGGTATTTCTCGTAGCGGTGTAACTTTAAGTGTAGGTATGTTAAGTGGTTTAACACCAAAAACAGCTCAAGATTTTTCTTTTCTTATGTTCATTCCCGTTGGCATTATTAATATTATTTTAAAATTAAATGAACTTTTTAATACAAATGTATCTCAAGTATCATGGTCACTATATCTAACTATTTTTTTAGTTAGTACAGTTACAACATATTTTTCTTTGAAATTATTATTTAAATTATTAAAAAAGAGAAAATTAATTTTCTTTTCTAGATATTGTTTAATTGCAGGTATCTTAACAGTATTATTCCTATAACTTAAAAAATAAAATAATTGGTATAGTTAATTAACTATACCAATTATTTTATTTAACTGCGATAACTTCCACTTCAATCAAAGCTCCTTTTGGAAGTTTTGCTACTTCAACTGCACTACGAGCTGGAAATGGTTCAACAAAATATGTAGCATAAATATCATTTACTGTCACAAAATCATCCATGTTATCTAAAAATACAGTTGTTTTAACAACATTAGAAAAATCTAATCCTTGACTATCTAATAATCCTTTTACATTTTTTAAAGCTTGATGAGCTTGTGCTTCTATTCCTTCAGGCATTAAACCAGTTTCTGGATTTAAAGGAATTTGTCCAGAGAAAAAATACATATTGCCAACATTAATTCCTTGACTATATGGTCCAATTGCACCTGGTGCTTTATCAGTTTTTACTACGTTTTTCATCTTATTACCTCCTTTTTAATCCATTATAGCAAAATTAATCCAGCAAAACAAACTTTAACTTTATAATAAAAAAGCAAAATTTTGTACTACTATTTATAAAAAATACATAATTTATATTAGGTGATAAATTTGAAACAAGCATTAGTATTGGCTGGTGGCGGTTCTAAAGGCGCCTATCAAGCAGGATGCATCAAAGCATTAATAGAATTAGGCTATAACTTTAATATTGTTACTGGTACATCAGTTGGTGCTTTAAACGCCTTGCTTGTAGTACAAAAAGATTATGAAGCACTATATAAACTATGGGATGAAATAAAAATAAGTGATGTATTAAAAGATCCCATTAATCTTAATTTTTCAATTGAGTCAATGATTTCACAAACCAATCTTATTGAACCATTTTTTAAATCATATATTAACGAAAAAGGTGCAGATATAACTCCCCTAAAGAAAAAAATTCGTTCTTTATATAATGATAAAAAATTGTTTGATAGTAACATTGACTATGGCATTGTAACTGTTAAATATCCTAGTCTATCTCCATTACAAATCACAAAAAAAGATATGAAACCAAACGAACCAGTAGAATATGCAATTGCTTCTGCTTCTTGTTTTCCAGCATTTCCCATCCATTATATAAATAAACAAGGTTATATTGATGGTGGCTATTATGATAATCTTCCCATTTCACTAGCTTTAAAAATGAAAGCTGATAAAATTATTGCTATTGAACTTTCAAGAGAAATTACTCACGATCACTTTAATAATCGTCCATATATTAAATTAATTCGTCCAAGTTATGATCTAGGTGGTTTCCTTGATTTTAATCGTGAATTACTTGATTGGAGAATTAAACTAGGTTACTATGATACATTAAAAGCTTTTAATAAATTAATAGGTTATCGCTTTATTTTCTATAATTGTGATATTGATATAAATATTTTAAATAAGTTTTATTGGTCGGTGATAAGTTTTGAAGCAGCTCTTAATAAAAATATTATCAATAAAACATTATTTTCTTCAAATTTACCATTAACTGATTTATTAAAAGCCGACACTTATCTCGATAATTTAAATTTAAAAGATTATTTTATTCGTGGAATTGAAATAACTATGGAATATTTTCATTTTCAAAGTGATTTAGTATATGATTTTAATAAAACATATTTGGAAATATCAAATATATTTTTAAAAAAATATTATTCAAATTATACTCGCAAAAATAATTTAAAAAATATTTCTATTAAAGAAATTTTTTCTTCAATAAAAAAACTAACTAGTTTAGAAATAATATATACATTCTATCGTTCTATAAAAGATAAAGAAAAAATTGAACCTAAATTAATAAATAACATATTTTTAAATGAATATTTAATTGCCCTTGTTCTATCTTGTATAAATTAAATCATTTTGTTATAGTGGAACTGAGGTGATGGTTTGAATCCTAAAGTTAAAAATATGATTTATTGTTCAATGTTTGCATGCATTATTGCAATTTTAGCACAAATTAAAATTGATTTACCTAGTCTAGTTCCAATAACTTTACAAACATTAGGAATATATCTAATTTCATGTTATTTAAAACCTAAATTAGCTTTTATAAGTACGGTTGTTTATTTATTCATGGGAATTATTGGTTTGCCAGTATTTACTGGTTTTAAAGGTGGAATCGGGGTTCTTTTAGGTCCTACAGGGGGATACATTTTTAGCTTTCCAATTATGGTGTCAATTACTAGTTTAATTATAAATAAAAATAAAACAACATCTTTTAAAATACTTGCTATGATTATTGGTACTATTGTCTGTTATTTAATTGGAACATTATGGTTTATTTTTATTACGGATAATTCGTTTGTACTAGCACTATCTATGTGTGTAATACCTTTTATCCCTGGTGATATTTTTAAAATAGCTGCAGCATTAATACTATCAAATAAAATCAAGATATAAAAAAGACTCAAGTTGAGTCTTATTTTTGTTTATCCAAATGTTTATATGTTCGATAAAACAATGATGCTGTTATTATTACTGCACACGTATCGGCAATCGGTTCAGCTAAGAAAACTGCAAATGTTTGATTAGGAATAAATAGCGGTAAGATAAAGATTAATGGAATCAATAAAATAATTTTTCGTAATACCGCAAGAAATACCGATGTTTTAGCATTTCCTATCGCAATAAAAGTTTGTTGACAAGCAATTTGAATTCCAAAAATACCTGAAGCTGCCATATATACTCTCATTGCCCAACGTGTATGTTCAACTAAATTACTATCATTAGTAAAAATATAAATAAATACATCCGGTACAAAAACAGCTACCGCCCACAATAACATTGAATATGTTAAAGCACATTTTAATAAAAGTCTAAATGTTTTTTTAACTCTATCAATATTATTTGCACCAAAATTATAACTAACAATTGGTTGTGATCCTTGTGTTAACCCTTGTAAAGGTAACATTGAAAATTGCATTACACTAGTAAGAATTGTCATTGATCCTACTGCAATATCACCACCATATTTTAGTAATGATGTATTAAAACAAACAGAAATTACACTTTCAGTAAATTGCATGATAAATGGTGAAAGACCTAAAGCTAAACAAGGCACAATTACTTTTCGATCTGGTTTTAAATTCTTTAACTTAATTTTTAATGTACTTTTTTTACTAATTAAAAAATAAACCACCCATACAGACGAAATTCCTTGTGAAATTATTGTTGCCAATGCCGCTCCTTTAACCCCCATTGAAAATTGAAAGATAAAAATTGGATCTAAAATAATATTACATATAGCTCCAATAGCTACTGTAAACATTCCCATTTTTGCATATCCTTGAGCATTAATAAACGCATTAAGACCCAATGCCAATTGTACAAAAATTGTACCCAATGAATAAATTCGCATATATTCAAGAGCATATCCTATTGTTTTTGAACTAGCGCCAAAAACCAATAAAATATCTTCTCCCCAAATAAAAAACACACATGTTAAAATAGCTGCCATGATTACAAGCATCAAAGTACAATTACCTAAAATCTTTTCAGCAGCACTTTTATCATTCTTTCCCATCATTATAGAAGCTCTTGGGGCTCCACCCATTGATACTAATGCCGCAAAAGCTGATATAGCCATAATTACAGGCATTGTTACTCCCACACCGGTTAGGGCATCCGAACCAATTTTAGGAATATGCCCTATGTACATCCTATCAACCATATTATATAAAACATTTATTATTTGAGCTAGAATCGCGGGTAACGCTAATTTTAAAAGTAATCCCCCTATATTATCTTTTCCCAAGTCAGTGACTTTTTTTTCTTTCATAAAGTTCCACCTCTTTTGTATATTTATCAAAACATAAAAATAAACTAGTTGCTAGATTATATTATAATTTCTTATTTAATCTTATATCTTTACCAATTTACTAACTAGTTATTTTTCTCTTTTTTACAATGAGACATTATAACACTTTTTATGCAAAAGTAAAACTAGTAGCATTTAGCTACTAGTCTTACATATCGGGGAAAGGGAAACTGTTTGTAGTCTATAATATATTAAGAGAAAGGAATGAAAAACATAATTTATCTTGACTACACTTATAATATAGCCAATAATTGTAAAATTAATTCATTTAAATATTATAAAAAATCAATAAAATGATGGTATATTATGTTATAAAATATTTATCATTAATTATTAATGCTTTGATGCGGTACAAAAGAGTTATCATTAATTGCTTCAAAACGATATCCTCTAGCCAAATAATTTTCAATTATTGCAGGTAAAGCCTCAACCGTAGTAGACTTAGCTTTAGTATCATGAAAAAGAATATTAATATTATTAGCTTTACTAGATGTTGCATTAGCAATCAATTTACTAACCGGTACATTATTACCAGAAGCATCTGTAGAATCTCCATTCCAATCATAATATTGATATCCTCTATTGATAACTTCCTTAGATAATATCGTCATAATACCTTGCGAATATTTACGTGAAATTGTATTTGATGAACCACCAGGAAAACGAATATATCTTGGAACAAAACCAATTAGATCTTTTACCATATTTCCAATCTTATTTAAATCATCAAAATATGCATCTACTGACGTATAAACTGTCTTATAATCATGACAATAAGTATGTAATCCAATAGTATGTCCTCGTTTATGAGCTTCTTGAATCAAGTAATTATATTTTTGATTTTCTCCCGTAACAAAAAATGTCGCCTTAACATTATAACGATCTAATATATCCAAAATCTTTTGAGTATTTTCTGAAGGACCATCATCAAATGTTAAATAAACAATTTTTTCATTACTTTGTTGTAAAGTTCCAATATCCTTCTTTTCAACTACTTTAATTATTCTTTCTTTAACAACCTTATTTCCAGACCGATCTTTAGCAGTATAAATAACTTTATACTTCCCTAGTTTATCAACATTAACTTTTGAATCATCTATATTCAATGTAGGATTAGGATCTCGATTATCACTAACACTAATTCCTAACTTATAATCTACTTTTCCACCTTTAACTATTGTCATTTCCTCAATTCCATTAATTTCAGGACCAATATCATCTTTAAACAATTTCACTTTACCCTTTTTTTCACTAACATTGCCAGCTTCATCAATAACTTGGACAACTACACTTGTTTCACCTTCATGATTAAATTTATATTTCTTTTTAAATTTAACTTTTGTCTTTGTTGCATCATCTACATTAGTTACCATGTCTTTTGCTTTGACCTTCATTCCTAAATCAATATCTAAGTCAACAATATCAAATTTAGGTTTTTTAGTATCAACAACTTCTAGTGGTATTTCATAATCTTTATCATTAAATGTATAAATAACTTTATACTTCCCTAATTTATCAAATTTTACATGCTTAGTATTTACTTTAATATCCTTTATATTACCATTTTTAACTTTCTCAACATTTTTCAAAGCATCAAATTCTTCATTTATTTCTACCTTAATATTTTCTTGTTTAAAAACAATTGGACATCTAAACATAAAATAACAAGCAATTACAGATACAATCAAAACTACTAATAATACAGCTATCGTTACTCTTCCCTTTATAGTAATATTTTTAAATTTTAAATTCATCAATATCCCTTCCTAACATCCTATATACTACAATAAAACAGACAATTAAACAACATAAATGCAAAAAATAAGCATGAACTATTCAATAATAATTCATGCTTATTCAAGCTATATATCAAACTATTTTTCAATAATACTTCTTACACTAATAATTCCTTTACTAGATTCAATCTTTTCAATAATATCTTCGCAAACATCATCATTAGTATCAATTAAAGTATAGGCATATTCTCCACGTGAACGATTAACCATATTTTCAATATTCAAATTATAATCAGCAAATAATTTAGAAATACTTGCTAAAATATTTGGTACATTTTTATTAATAATACACAATCTAACTTTAGAAACACGCGCTTGATTTACCCCAGGAAAATTAACAGAATTAATAATATTTCCATTTTCTAAATATTCTTTAATTTCATTAACTGCCATTTTTGCACAATTATCTTCTGATTCAGGAGTACTTGCTCCTAAATGAGGTAAAATAATGATATTTTCCTTACCAATCAATTCAGGAGCAGCAAAATCACTAATATACTTACTTATTTTCCCACTAGCAACATTTACTAATAAATCCTCATTATTAACTAGATCACCACGAGCAAAATTCAATATCCTAACTCCATCTTTCATTAAAGCAAATGCTTCTTCATTCATAAATCCTTTTGTTTCTTCATTACTTGGTACATGAATAGTAATATAATCACATTCTCTATAAATTTCTTCCAATGTTTTTGCTTGTTTTGCATGTTTAGATAATGCCCACGCCGCATTTACACCAATATATGGATCATAACCCATAACTGTCATTCCTAATTTAATTGCAGCATTAGCAACATTAACCCCAATCGCTCCTAATCCAATAACACCAAGCTTTTTCCCCTCAATTTCCGGTCCAACAAAATTACTCTTACCTTTTTCTGCTGTTTTAGCAATATTTTCATCATCTTTTAAAGTATCAACCCAACGAATACTTTCAACTATCTTACGTGATGATAAAAATAGAGCACATAATACCAGTTCCTTAACTGCATTAGCATTAGCTCCAGGTGTATTAAAAACCACAATTCCATTTTCACTACATTTATCAATTGGAATATTATTTACTCCAGCTCCTGCTCTTGCAATTGCTTTTAGATTTTTACCAAAATTATAATCATGTAATGAAGCAGATCTAACAAGTATCGCATCTTCATTAGTCATATCTTCACTATAAGTGTAATTTTCATCAAAATTATCTAATCCAACTTTTGATATTTTATTTAATAATTTTATGTTATACATATCCATTCTCCTATTTATTGGCAATTTCAAAATCTTTCATAAACGCAATCAATTTTTCAACACCTTCAATTGGCATTGCATTATAAATAGATGCTCTAATTCCCCCAACAGAACGATGTCCTTTTAAATTCGTCATTCCTGCTTCAATACTTTCCTTAACAAATTTAGCATCTAAATCTTTATTTGGTGTAGTAAATGTAACATTCATTAAAGATCGATTATCTTTATCACTATGACAAATATAAAAATCACTACTATCAAGATAATCATATAATAATTTTGCCTTTTTAATATTTCTTTGTTCCATAACTTCTAATCCACCTAAGTTATCGATCCATTCTAATACTAAACCTAAAACATAAATTGCATAAGCTGGAGGTGTATTATACATAGAATCATTATCAATCATTAATTGATAATCTAATAACACTGGTGTTTTAGCTGGTACTTTTTGCAATAACTCTTCTTTAATAATTGCTACCCCTAGACCAGCAATCCCCATATTTTTTTGTGCTCCTGCATAAATCATACCATATTTAGAAACATCAATTGGTTTTGATAAAATATTTGAAGACATATCAGCAATAATTGGTACTCCATTAGTTTCTGGTACATACTTCCATTCTGTTCCATAAATTGTATTATTAGAACACAAATGCACATATGAAGCTTCTGGGTCTAATTTTAACTCATCTTGAGTAGGGATATGTTTAAAATTATCAACACTACCATCATAAGCAATATTAATTTCACCATATTTTTTAGCTTCATTAGCTGCTTTTTTACTGAATGATCCCGTAATAATATAATCAGCTTTTCCATTTTTTAACAAGTTCAATGGTACCATTGAAAATTGTTGTGTAGCTCCCCCTTGAATAAATACAATTTTATAATCATCTGGTACATTCATAACTTTTTTTAACAAATCTTTTGTTTTTTGAAAAATATCTAAGTAGGAAGAGGATCTATGACTCATCTCCATTACACTCATCCCACTATTTTCATAGTTCAACATTTGTTTTGCTGCTTTTTCTAAAACAGGCACAGGTAATGTTGAAGGACCTGCAGAAAAATTAAATACTCTTTTTTCAGTCATATAAATACCTTCCTTTTCATATATTATCTTTTATTATATTGTATACAATCTTGTTTGTAAAGCGATTTAATAATAATTGTATACAATTATTCAATAAAAACATAAATATCAATATATAAAAATCACTAAAAATAGATTATTTCTTATTTATACATAATTTAAAATATGCATTTTCCAACACTATGTGACAATTTGTAAAAATATTATCACTATACTTTAATCTTGACAAAATTAATGATAAAATATACTTGAGAAAAGATAGATATATATAATTAAAAAATCTATACATAGATAATTAGTAGTTTTATGAAATGATATGATGTTGTAAAAATAGGTGGTGATACAAATGAAAAAGACTACTAAATTATTTACTTTCATTTTATGTTTATTAATAGGTATATTTGTTGCATTTTCATCAAATGTAAAGGCATTAGAGTTAAGCAATTATGACAGCATTAGTGCTCTATACAAGCAAGCAAAGAAAGATAACATTATTTCAAATAATTTAACTGCTACATTAACTGATCAAAACGGTAATGTTATTAAAATTCCTGTATATGAATTAAAGCCTAAGTTTGCTTTACAGTCTATTGATAATTCGTATACAACTACTTGTATCGTCGGTTTAAATGAAAAACTATTTAGTGATTCTACATCTATAAAACCATTTGGTAGTATTACTGTTGAAGATGATGATGGTACATATGTTTACGCAAAATTAACTATTACTTATACTAAACTCAACGCTACTGCCAGTTCGCCTGCACGGTATTTATTAACCAAGGTCTCTGGTTCATGGACTGTAAAAACTTATCAAATCAACTTAGCTAATATACGAGTTGCTTATGCATGTCAATCAATATTTACTAATGCACAATATAAATATCCAACAGGTGATAGTTTTTCATACAACACAGGCTATTCTAATTACGTTTATGATGCTGCAGGTGCAATAGTCGGAGCACAAATGAATGTTACTGTTAAAAGAGGAACAGGAAGCTGGCAATTTGATGTTTACAATAATGTAGTAGATCAAGTTCCAGGTTTAAATGATTTCTTTAGTTAAAAAATTTAAAAATTTATATTATGACAACATCATATCTGCTAGCCTAATATTTTCTTTATTAGGCTAGTTTATATTTTATCTTATACTTATGTTTAAAATACCAAAACGAACGGAAGTGGAGAATAATATGAAAAAAATAATAATATTGATTGGTTTTGCTTTAATATTGATACTTTCAATATTCCTTGTATTTTTTAATAAAAAAGAAACACTTGATGTTAAATCATATGAATTAAATGATAAATATGTCTATCTTATCACAAATAATTCAGATGATACTATAAATGTTTACACATCATTAAACAATGATACTTTAAAAGAGACTTGCGAGAATTTATTTCCAAACAATCAGGGCGTTATTATAATCAAAAAAAATAAAGATCATAAAATTTCTGATTATAATTTCTATACAAAAAAAATTGATTCCGTCACTCAATTTACAGACTATGATACTAATACTACAATTAACTACACTGACGAAAAGAAAATAAGCATTGATTTAATTAAAGATGTTGATGATAATAAAAGATACGATGGATATATTTCTATTTTACTATATGACAAAAATAAATTAGTAGATGTTATCAATAAAAAAACTACACTTTTAGATTTAAAAACGAACAAAACTTTTGATATTGATCCCAATGTAAACGATTTTAAATTAATATGTCGTTTTTGGGAAAATTAGATATTTAAAAATATTGTAACTATAATTGATATTTTAAAAATAGGCACTATAAAATGTTGAGCGCTTTTGGGAGGTATACTAGGATGATGTC
>OLNH01000477.1_pt1 | contig 34343 bp, 27 predicted proteins | sample 1643101 | NCBI WGS metagenome assembly OLNH01 (sample SAMEA3136758, study PRJEB25190) | human gut metagenome | biome: human gut; feature: human-associated habitat; material: faeces | place: Austria | collected 2013 | reverse complement strand
TTGCATGTGTTAAGCACGCCGCCAGCGTTCATCCTGAGCCAGGATCAAACTCTCTAAATAAATGTTTGCTCCAGGTCAAAATCAACTCTTGGCTAATTTATCCCTTTTACTGTTTTTTAAGGATCTTTCGATCGTTCGTTTTTATGATTTTAAAAAGAACTTTCGAGGAATGTGTTTCACTGTTCAGTTATCAAAGATCGGTTTTGCATTGCCGTTTGTCTCAAACAGCTTTTCCATTATATCATGTTGTTTCCTGCCTGTCAAGAACTTTTTTCAACTTTTTTGAAGTTGTTTTTTGTTTCTCTCTTGCAGCAACTTTGATATCTTATCACATCCGACCAGCTGTTGTCAAGAACTTTTTTCATTTCTTTTTGCAGCTCTTCGTCAGACGCAACTCGTATATGTTATCACGAGTTCTTTTAGATGTCAAGAACTTTTTTTCATTTCTTTTCATCAACGCAGAAGGAGGGATTTGAACCCTCGCACGGCGCAAACCGTCTATACCCTTAGCAGGGGCACCTCTTCAGCCACTTGAGTACTTCTGCACGTCACCGATCACTCAGTGAGCAAAATTGATTATACTAAAAGATTTTACATTTGTCAACGGTATTTTTTACATTTCTTCAAATTCTTTAATTGTGCCTTCGATTCTCTCTTTTACCATCGCTGCAATCTCCGTTGTCTTCATTCCCTGATACTCTTCATACCGGATCGGCTCCAGAAAATGTACCTGTACGGTAAGCTTTTTGATCGAACTGGTATCAAAGGATTTGTACGAATCGATCAGAGCCACCGGCACGATGGGACACTGGGCTTTGACTGCACTTTTGAAGCTCCCGCCTTTAAAGTCCAGAAGCTGATTTCCCTTCCGGCTTCTGGTTCCCTCGGCAAAGATCAGATAGTTCCGGCCTTCTTTCACTTCTTCTGCTACCTGTTTGATCACCTGCATTCCCTGACGTAGATCATTTCGATCTAACGGAATGGCTTTCATGCAGGCAAAGACCTGTTTTAAGAACGGTACATTCTCCACTTCTTTTTTCATCACTACCGAAAACGGACGTGGGCAGACTTCGAGTATTGCCAACACATCATATAGCCCCTGATGGTTTGGAAAAAACATGAATCCATCCTGCTTCGGGATGTTTTCCACTCCATAGGCATCGATGGTGATACGACCGCCGATATTCGCCCGGCGGTCGATCATTTTTAATATCTGATATCTTTCTTCTTCGGTGTATTTTTCTACGTGGGCTGCCGTATAGCACAGTTTAAACCAGCCATACGGAACAAACCACAGATTCCGTAACACCATTAACAGAATTCGTTTCATTCTTCAGACTCCGTATCTTCCTGTTCGTTTACTTCTGTATTTTCTTCTTTTTCCCGTACTTTTGCGATACTCGCAACAGAAACTTTCTCATCCAGGTTCATCAGTTTGACACCAGATGTGATTCTTCCCAGAATTGAGATATCCGAGCAGGCAATCCGGATAATGATTCCTTCGGTGGTGATCATCATTACTTCATTGTCATCATTGACTGCCTTTACCCCTACCACATTACCGGTCTTTTCAGTAATCTTATAGCATTTCACACCTTTTCCGCCACGATTCTGTACGGAGAATTCGCTCATGGAGGTACGTTTACCCATACCTTTTTCCGATACGATCAGAAGGTAATCACCCTGGGAGCACAGCTGCATGCCGATGATTTCATCCCCGTCACTAAGGTTGATACCACGAACACCCATGGATACTCTTCCGGTGCTTCTGACATCCGTATCTTTAAAGCGGATACACTGACCGTATTTGGTTGCCAGAATGATATCTTTCTTGTTATCTGTGAATTTTACTTCGATCAGTTCATCGTCATCTTTCAGAGAGATAGCCGCAAGACCTGTCTTTCTGACATTTGCATAATCCTGGATCGGTGTTTTCTTCACGATACCGCTCTTGGTTGCCATGAACAGGTACTGACCCTGGCTGTAATCTTTCAGGGACAGAACCGCTGTGATCTTCTCGCCCGCCTGTAACTGTAACAGGTTGATGATTGCCGTACCACGGGCAGTTCTTCCTGCTTCCGGAATCTCATATGCTTTCAGGCGGTACACTTTACCCATGTTGGTAAAGAACATCAGATAATGATGGGTCGTTGTCATCAGCAGTTCATCGATATAATCGTCCTCGATAGTCTGCATACCCTTGATACCCTTGCCGCCACGGTTCTGGCTTCGGAAATTATCTACGGTCATTCGTTTGATATAGCCTAATTTTGTCATGGTAATGACGGTATTTTCATTCGGAATCATATCCTCCATGGAAATATCGAACTCGTCAAATCCGATGGCTGTCTTTCTCTCATCACCGTACTTTTCACTGATAGCAAGGATCTCCTCACGGATCACGCGAAGCAGCAGATTTCTGTCTGCCAGGATAGCTTCCAGTCTGCGGATACGATCCATCAGTTCTTTGTATTCTGCTTCCAGCTTCTCTCTTTCCAGACCGGTCAGTGTACGAAGACGCATATCTACGATGGCCTGTGCCTGTACATCAGAAAGTTCAAAACGTTCCATCAATCTGGCTTTTGCCACCTGGGTATTCTCAGAACCACGGATGATGCGAATCACTTCATCGATATTATCCAACGCCTTTAAGAGCCCTTCCAGAATATGAGCACGTTCTCTTGCTTTGTTCAGATCGTACTGGGTTCTTCTGGTCACAACCTCTTCCTGATGAGCCAGATAATGTTTCAGTATCTCCATCAGATTCATGACCTTCGGCTGGTTGTTGACCAGTGCCAGCATGATCACACCAAAAGTATCCTGTAACTGCGTATGTTTATACAGTTTGTTTAACAGTACATTTGCATTGACATCTCTTCGCAGTTCGATGCAGATACGCATACCTTCTCTGCTGGAATGGTCATTCAAAGCGGTGATACCGTCTATTTTCTTTTCTTTTACCAGATCTGCGATTTTTTCGATCAGTCTGGCTTTGTTGACCAGATACGGAAGTTCCGTAACAATAATCTGGCTCTTTCCGTTTGGTAATGTCTCAATATTCGACACTGCGCGGACACGGATCTTGCCGCGGCCTGTCCGGTACGCTTCCTCGATACCTCTGGTTCCAAGGATCGTTGCTCCGGTTGGAAAGTCCGGTCCTTTTACAATCTTTAAGATCTCTTCGATCTCGGTATCCCGGTTTTCTTCCACGATATTATCAATGATCTTCACCACCGCAGCAATAATCTCTTTTAAGTTATGTGGCGGAATGTTGGTCGCCATACCTACCGCGATTCCGGAGGTACCGTTTACCAGAAGGTTCGGATAACGGGCCGGAAGTACCGTCGGCTCTTTTTCTGTTTCATCAAAGTTTGGAGCAAAGTCCACGGTATTTTTATTGATATCCGCAAGCATCTCCATGGAAATTTTACTCAGACGCGCCTCAGTATATCGCATGGCAGCCGCGCCGTCTCCATCCACAGAACCGAAGTTTCCATGGCCGTCAACCAGCGGATAACGGGTGGACCAGTCCTGTGCCATATTAACCAGGGCTCCATAGATAGAACTGTCACCGTGCGGATGATATTTACCCATGGTATCACCAACGATACGTGCGCATTTTCTGTGTGGTTTATCCGGACCGTTGTTCAATTCAATCATAGAGAACAGTACTCTTCGCTGTACCGGCTTTAATCCGTCTCTGACATCCGGCAGCGCACGGGATGCGATGACACTCATGGCATAATCGATATACGATTCTTCCATTGTCTTTTTCAGATCCACCTCATGAACCTTGTCAAAAATATTGTCTTCCATCTTTTTCTCCTATTCGTAACTGTTCAGTACCTTCAAGGAATATTTCTTACTGAACAGTTATCTTTTTCATCCTTTGGATTAAATATCAAGATTTTTAACTTTTAATGCATTTTCCTCTATGAACTCACGACGCGGTTCTACTTTATCTCCCATCAGAGTGGTAAAAGTAAGGTCAAGTTCCGATGAAGTCTCATCGTCCATGGTCACACGAAGAAGCACTCTTCGCTCCGGATCCATGGTGGTCTCCCACAGCTGATCCGCATCCATCTCACCCAGACCTTTGTATCGCTGGATCTTGTTGTTACCGTCTCTTCCGATCTCAGTCAGGATATTATCCAGTTCCTTATCGTCGTATGCATACCAGATTTTCTTATTTTTCTCAATTTTATACAGCGGTGGCTGCGCCAGATACACATATCCCTGTTTGATCAGTTCCGGCATAAAACGATACAGGAACGTCAACATCAGGGTAGCAATATGTGCACCGTCCACATCGGCATCGGTCATGATGATGATCTTGTGATACCGCAGTTTGGAAATATCGAAATCTTCATGGATACCGGTACCAAATGCAGTGATCATGGCTTTGATCTCCGCATTGCCGTAGATTCGATCCAGACGGGCTTTCTCCACATTCAGGATTTTTCCACGAAGCGGCAGGATCGCCTGGGTTGCACGGCTTCTCGCTGTCTTGGCAGAACCGCCGGCAGAATCCCCCTCTACGATGTATATCTCACAGTTTTTGGGATCTTTATCCGTACAGTCTGCCAGTTTTCCCGGAAGAGACAATCCTTCCAGTGCAGATTTTCGTCTGGTCAGATCACGGGCTTTTCTCGCCGCATCTCTGGCACGTTGTGCCAGTACAGATTTGTCCACGATGGTTTTTGCCACAGACGGATTCTGCTCCAGAAAAATCTCCAGCGTTCTGCTTACCACCGCATCCACTGCACCTCTCGCCTCACTGTTACCCAGCTTCTGTTTTGTCTGTCCTTCAAACTGCGGTTCTTCAATTTTTACACTGATGATGGCGGTCAGACCCTCACGGATATCTTCCCCTGCCAGTTTTTCGTTTTCTTTTAACAGTTTGTTTTTCCTGGCATACTCATTAAAAGTCTTTGTCAATGCATTACGAAATCCAACTACATGGGTTCCGCCTTCCGGTGTGGTGATGTTATTAACAAATCCATAGGTGGTTTCATTGTAGGAATCGTTATGCTGCATCGCCACTTCCACCGCCACGCCGTCTTTGTTTCCCTCACAGTAGATAATTTCCGGATATAACGCTTCCTTACTACGATTTAAGTACGTAACGAATTCTTTGATTCCGCCCTCGTAATGAAACTCTTTGACCAGTTCCTTTTCTCCACGCTCATCAGTAAGACGGATTTTTAATCCTTTGGTCAAAAATGCCATCTCACGGAATCTCTGTTTCAGGGTATCAAAATCAAACACCGTTTCTTCAAAAATCTCTTTATCCGGCAGAAACGATACCATAGTTCCTGTTTTTTCCTGCTCACACTCTCCGATGACTTTTAATTTGTATATGGTTTTTCCCCGTTCATATCTCTGACGGTATACCTTGCCCTCATGGTAGATCGTAACTTCCAGCCACTCGGAAAGTGCATTGACTACGGATGCACCTACCCCATGAAGTCCTCCGGATACCTTGTATCCTCCACCGCCAAATTTTCCTCCTGCATGAAGGATGGTGAATACAACTTCCACGGCCGGAATCCCCGCTTTGTGATTGATTCCCACAGGGATACCCCTTCCGTTATCTATGACGGTAATGGAATTATCTTCCTGAATTTTGACATCGATTACATCACAAAATCCAGCCAGTGCCTCATCAACTGCATTATCTACAATCTCATAGACCAGATGATGAAGTCCGCGGATCGATGTACTTCCGATGTACATACCGGGTCTTTTTCTGACCGCTTCCAAACCTTCCAATATCTGGATTTGATCTGCTCCGTATTCTGTACTCATCCTTATCCTCCTAAATTTTTATTTAAAAATCAATTTTTCCTTCGGTCACCCGAAATACTCTGTCAATCGAAAAATTATTCTCGATCAGTTCATCCAGACCGGTACATGTGATCACCGTCTGGATATTGTGAATGCTCTGCAGCAGATAATTCTGCCTGCTGCTGTCAAGCTCCGACAACACATCGTCCAGAAGAAGGACCGGATGATCCTTCGTCACCTTTTCCACCAGATAGATTTCTGACATTTTTAAAGAAAGAGCTGCCGTACGCTGCTGCCCCTGAGAACCATACTTTCGAATATCGATTCCGTTGGTCTGTACACAAAAATCGTCTCTGTGAGGACCTACGGACGTCACACGGAAACGAAGATCTTTTTCTCTCGCACTCTGCAGTTTTTCTTCAAATACTTTCTCTTCCACATCCGGTTCATACAACAGCCGGATCTCTTCTTTCTTCCCGGTCAGGTTGCTGTGGATCTGCCGGATAATCTCTCCCAGTTCTTCCATAAACTGCCTTCTCAGAGAAATGATCTTCTTCCCGTAAGAAACCAGCTGCATATCCCACACATCCAACGTCTCCGTCAATCCAGGCTGAAAACCGATGTCTTTTAACAGCTTATTTCGCTGATTTAACACCTTATTATAACTCGTCAGCTCCTGTAAGTAAACTTTATTTAACTGACAAAGTTCCAAATCCATAAATCTTCTCCTCTCGGAAGGCCCGTTTTTGATGATATTCAGGTCTTCCGGAGAGAATGCCACAAGATTCACGATGCCGAAAAGTTCTGCTGCTTTCCTGATCGGAATCCCGTCGATGGCGATGCCTTTGGCTTTATTTTTTTTCAGATGCATATCGATCTTATGCGATACACCATCCTTCTTTACCATCATCCGGATATGTGACTCGTCCTGTTCAAACCGGATCATCTCTTTATCCTTACTTCCCCTGTGAGATTTTGTGGTTCCGCAAAGATAAACAGCCTCGAGCACATTTGTCTTCCCCTGAGCATTATCTCCATAAAGGATATTCGTCCCCGGGTCCAGAACAATAGACAGTTCCTCATAGTTTCGAAAATTTTTCAATTCCAACGATTCAATGTACATACTTTTTATTTTTCAATCCGCAGTTCCTGTCCGTCAAAAGAAACCACATCTCCGTCGTATAATTTTCGTCCTCGTCTTATGTCAACCTCGTTGTTTACCTTTACTAAACCATCCTGGATCACCAGTTTGGCTTCCACGCCGTCTTCCACCAGGTTCGCAGCTTTCAACGCCTGCCCGAGTTTGATATATTCGTCTCTCAGTTTAATTATTTCCATTTTTTCTCACTTTCTTACCGTGCGGTATTAAAATTCACCGGAAGAATCAGATAAATATAGGATTCTTCTTCGTTTTTGATGAAACAAGGAGCCTTGGGATTGACCAGATAAATAGAAATTTCTTCATCATCGATCACTTTCAGCGCGTCGATTAGAAACTTTGGATTGAATCCGATCATAATATCTTTTCCTTCTTTATCGATATCGATTTCTTCATTCATGGAACCCATCTGAGAATTGATGTTCAGCTGCATACCGGTATCATCGATCGTAATAATGATCGGTTTTTTGTCACCTTCTTTTACAAAAAGTGTGGCACGGTCGATACAATCGAGGAATTCCCGTTTATTAATCTTCACTTTTGTCTCATAATCGCTGGAAAGCATCTGATCGATCCGGAAATATTCTCCTTCGATCAGTCTGGAAACAACTACTGTATCATCAAATTCAAAAACAATATGATTGTCTGTAAAGAAAATCTTTACCTGATCTTCTACTTCACCCGAAAGGATCTTGCTGATTTCATTTAATGTCTTTCCAGGAACGACAACCTTTCTTGAAGGGTAATTATCTTTCAATTCAATTTTCCGAATAGCGATCCGGTGACCGTCCAGTGAAACTACTTTCAAGATATTTTCTTTCATTTCAAAGAGTTCGCCGGTCATTAGTTTGTTATTTTCATTTGCGGCAATTGAGAATATTGTCTGACGAATCACCTCTTTTAATGTAAACTGCGAGATTTCAATACCTTCACTACGTTCAATAACTGGCAGATAAGCGAAATCATCTCCAGATTTTCCTGGAATTGTGAATTTTGCTTTTTCACAGGTAATTGTTGTATTCAGGTTAGTATCTGTTTGAATGCAGACATCACTGTCCGGAAGTTTACGGATAATATCAGAAAAAAGTTTTGCATCAAGAGCAACAATACCTTTTTCTTCAATGATACCTTTCACTTTTGTTTCAATACCCAGTTCCATATCATTAGAGGTAAAAGTAATTTCCGTTGCAGAAGCATCTATCAGAATACATTCTAGAATGGGCATGGTTGTTTTAGAAGAAACAGCCTTCAGTGAAATGTTGACGCTCTTTAATAATTCGTTTTTGGCACAGATTAATTTCATAATGTGAATAACTTCCTTCCCTGAACCCGAGGGCTCATGTATAAAAAAATAATAAGAAATTCGTAGTATTCGTAGTAGGGGCTGTGAAAATGTGTAAAAGTAGTATCAGCCCCGAAAATATAAGGAATTTTCCATTGGATAACTGTGTGCATCCTGTAGAAGATGCCTGTGTATGATTTGTGGATGCCCGAAGCCCGATTACTTTGTCCACACAACATACACAGGGAATTCACAAACAGAATGTGGATAACTCATACTTTCTAGGAAGGGCATTTAATTTCCCGGCTGAAGCTTTTTCTTCAGAATTTCAATTGCTTTTTGAGTTGTCTGTGAATTCTGTAATTCCTGTTCGATTTTGTCGCAACCGTGCATGATAGTTGTATGATCACGATTTCCCATACACTGACCGATGGATTTCAGCGGAATATTGGCCAGCTCACGGCAAAGATACATGGCAATCTGCCGAGGATAGACGACTTTACTGTTTCTTTTTGTACCAATAATATCCTCCGGTGTGATGTCATAATGTTCGGCCACAGCATTGATGATATATTCCGGAGTGATGATCTTCTTATCATTTGGAGAGATGATATCTTTCAGTACGGTTTCGGCCAGCTCCATCGTAACTTCCCGTTTTTCCAGGTTTGCATAAGCGATAATTTTATTTAAAGATCCTTCCAGTTCACGAATATTGGACTTAATGTTCTTGGCAATATATTCAATAATGGAATCATCCAGGTTATAACCGTCCATTTCTTCTTTTTTCCGTAGAATCGCAACACGGGTCTCGTAGTCAGGAGAAGAAATATCAGCCAACAGTCCCCATTCAAAACGAGAACGGATACGATCTTCGAGAATTTCCATATCTTTTGGTGGTTTATCACTGGAGATAATGATCTGTTTTTTAGCACTGTGCAGAGCATTAAAGGTATGGAAAAATTCTTCCTGTGTAGATTCTTTTCCGATGATGAACTGGATATCATCGATCAGTAAAACATCGATGTTTCGGTACTTTTCACGGAATTTTGTCATTGCGGTATTGTTACCGTTTCGGATTGCTTCGATCAGTTCATTTGTGAATTCCTCACTGGTGGTATACAGAATCTTGGTGGAAGGATTTCTTTCTAATATAAAGTGTGCAACGGAATGCATCAGATGAGTCTTTCCAAGACCAACACCTCCATATAAAAAGAGAGGATTGTAGATTTCTCCCGGAGATTCTGCCACGGCCAGGGATGCAGCATGGGCAAATTTGTTGTTGCTTCCGACGACAAAGGTATCGAAGGTGTATTTTGGATTCAGGTTTGCTATTTCCATGCTGGTATTATAATTAGTAGAAACAGGGACGTCTTTTTCTACATTTTGTATATCTTCCGGCAGGACGAACTTAATGTCGTAGTCGGACCCGGTTAGTTCTGAAATAGCAACTTTCAGTGGGAGGGCGTACTTTTTGCTGATATAGTTAAGTCCAACCTGCTGAGAAGGAACCAGTATGGTAACCACCTGGTCATCGATACTGTGAATCGTCAGCGGTTTTAACCAGGTTTTAAAAGAGACATCTGATAATTCGTGTTCTGTCTTTACTGTTTCCAATATTTCGTCCCATTTTTCGTAAATAATGTTCATGATTTCCTCCATAAGTGCAAGGCAGCTGATAGAACGAGCTACTTTCTCTACCATATCTTATAATAAAATGTGGATTTTAGCAACGACTAAATGTGGATAAGTCGATAAAAAAACAAAGGACAAATACTTATCCCGTGGATAAATAAAAAGGCAGCGGAAGTTATGCACATAGAAAAAGACAGAAAAACAGGGAATTATGGGAATTGTCCAAAATGTATACACATCAAATACAGTAGTTATCCACAAGTTATCCACATCGGGTGGATAACTTACGTAAACCATGTGTACAGTCGGTGTAAAGATGTGTGTAACCGAATATGGGAATCAGCAGTGTTCTATCCAGGGCAGTATTATCTGCGGGAACAGCAGGAGCAGGAGATACTTATTTTAGCGATAAATTGAAAAAAATCAGGAAAAAACGGCGATTTTACTTGACGTAGCATTTATTTATGAATATAATTGAAACGATGTTTTCTGACATACATGAAAAGACGATCATAACCGAATAATGGATATTAAAGGAGGTGCCTTAGATATGAAAATGACATTTCAGCCGAAAAAGAGATCCAGAGCAAAAGTTCACGGATTCAGAGCAAGAATGAGTACAAAAGGTGGCAGAAAAGTACTGGCTGCCAGAAGATTAAAAGGAAGAAAAAGCTTATCAGCATAAGACATAAGACCGCATACATTGTGGTCTTTTCTTCTATCTAAAAGATTTAAAAAAATTTTCTTTAAAGGTAAGGAATTTCTATGAAATATAAAGATGCAGAGAGCTTAAAAAAGAACAGAGATTTTCAGCTGGTATATAAAACAGGAACATCTTATGTAAATAAATATTTAGTCATGTATGCAAGAGAGAATCAGCTGGGGAAAAACAGAATCGGAATCTCCGTCAGTAAAAAAGTGGGCAACAGTGTAGTGCGCCACCGGCTCTGCAGACTGGTAAGAGAAGGTTACCGGCTGCATGAGGATGTATTTCGTAGAGGGTTTGATATTGTTGTGGTAGCCCGCGTGAGTGCAAAAGAGAGAACGTTTCGTGAGATTGAGAGTGCATTCCTACACCTTGGCAGGTTACATCACCTTGTAGAAAAGGAAGAACATGAAAGCAATATTGATTAAAGGAATCAGATTCTACCAGAAATATATTTCCCCTTTAAAGAGTACCAAGTGTCCTTATTTTCCGTCCTGTTCGCAGTACGGACTGGAGGCAATTGAAAAATACGGAGCGTTTAAGGGCTCTCTTTTAGCGCTATGGAGGATCTTACGGTGTAATCCGTTCTCCAAAGGCGGAGTGGATCCGGTTCCGTAGATTGATGTAATGGGAATTACATTTAAGGAGGAAACATAATTGAATATCGTAATGACGAAGGTTTCGATGCCTATTATCGGATGGGTAAGTGAAATTCTGGGATGGATGATCAATGTGATATACAGCGGTCTTGAACTGATAGGGATCACAAACATCGGTTTGTCCATTATTTTATTTACACTGGTTGTATATCTTCTGATGACTCCGTTGCAGATCAAACAGCAGAAATTTTCCAAGTTAAATGCTGTTATGCAGCCTGAGATCCAGAAGATCCAGAAGAAATACAATGGTAAAAAAGACCAGGATTCTATGATGAAGCAGAATGAGGAGATCAGTGCCGTATATCAGAAATATGGTGTATCTCCAACCGGAAGCTGCGTACAGCTGTTGGTTCAGATGCCGGTTCTGCTGGCTTTGTACCAGGTAATCTATCACATTCCTGGATATATCTCCGGAGTAAGAAATGTATTTACCGGACTGACAGCAAAAATCATGTCTGTAGATGGATTTGGAACTATTATCAGTAATTTCCTGACAGACAATAAGATTACCATGACAGGAATTACAGCTAATACAGAATTCACAAAAGAAACAACCATTGATTTTCTGTACAAACTGTCTCCGTCACAGATGGAAAAGTTTGCAAGCATCAGCGATTTCAGCGGTTTTACAGATCTGTTTGATAAAGTAGCGCAGCAGACCAGCCATATGAATACATTCCTGAATCTGAATATCTCAGATACCCCGCTGGCTATTATCAAAAGCGGTATGGCTCAGGGTGGAGCAGCCGGATACCTTCTGGTATTTTCCGCTGTCATGGTTCCGATCCTTGCCTGGCTGACCCAGTGGATGAACTACAAACTGATGCCACAGCCACAGCAGGCAGCGAACAGTGAACCAAGTGCAATGGAAGCTTCCATGAAGAGCATGAATACGTTCATGCCGATCATGTCTGCCGTATTCTGTTTCACTTTCCCGGTAGGTATCGGTATTTACTGGGTAATCGGTGCTGTGATCCGTTGTATCCAGCAGCTGGTGATCAACCGTAAGATGGAGCAGATGGATATGGAAGACCTGATTCGCCGGAATCAGGAAAAGATGAAGAAAAAGATGGAAAAAAGAGGTGTGTCTGCGCAGCAGATCAACCAGCAGGCAAGAATGAATGCAAGAAACATTCAGGCACCTGATAAAACATCCGGTCTGAGTCAGGAAGAAAAAGCTGCACAGAGAAAGAAAGCAACGGAATATTATAATAACGCCAATGTAAAACCGGGCAGCCTTGCTGCCAAGGCAAACATGGTAAAACAGTTTGATGAAAAGAACACAAAGAAGAAATAGGGGGAGAAAGGGCTATGGAATTCAAAGAGATTACTGCGAAAACCGTTGATGAAGCCATCACAAAGGCTTGTCTGGAGTTTGAAACTTCCAGTGATAACTTAGAGATTCAGGTTGTCCAGGAGGGTACTTCCGGTTTCTTGGGATTTATCGGCAGCAAACCTGCCGTGATCAAAGTTCGTAAAAAGGTGCAGGAAGAAGAGTTTGACATCTTAAAAGAGCTTGCAAAAGAAGAGAAAAAGGAAAAGAAAGCCCCTGTTAAGGAAGAAAAGAAAGAACCCAAAAAAGAAATCAAAAAAGAAACGAAACCGGTAAAAGAGCAGAAAAAAGGAACTGTCACAAAAACACAGACAGAGAACAAGGAAGTAAAACCGGTGGCAAAAGAAGCGCAGCCGAAGCCGGAACCGAGAAAACCGGTTGTCCGTACCGAAGAACAGGTACAGCAGATGAAACAGGATGCAGAAAAATTTCTGACCGGCGTATTTGGTGCAATGGAACTTCCGGTGGAGATTACCATGAACTATGATAAGACCGCCGACTGCCTGGAAATTGATTTTGCCGGAGAGGATATGGGTATTCTGATCGGTAAGAGAGGACAAACACTGGATTCTCTGCAGTATCTGACCAGCCTGGTTGTCAACAAAGAGCAGCAGGACTATGTCAGGGTGAAAGTAGACACAGAAAACTACAGAAGCCGCAGAAAAGACACGCTGGAAAACCTGGCAAAGAACATTGCTTTCAAAGTGCGTAAAACAAGAAAGCCGGTAGTGTTAGAACCAATGAATCCTTATGAGAGAAGAATCATCCATTCTGCACTGCAGGGAAACAAGTACGTGGAAACATACAGTGAGGGCAATGAACCTTACCGTCATGTAGTAGTTGTTTATAAAGGTAAATAAGTTGTTGAATGGAAAAGATGTTATTTCACGGGGTGTGAGTAGCATCTTTTCCTGCTTTAAGAAGAATATAATGCTCTGAAAGGAGTAGGACAGAGATGACAGGAGATACGATTGCAGCAATTGCCACAGCGATGAGTGCTTCAGGAATCGGTATTATCCGTATCAGCGGTGACGATAGCATGGAGATCATCAGCAAAGTATACCGCTCAAAGGGCGGAAAAAAGCAGATAAAAGAAGCCGAAAGCCATACGATTCATTATGGATTTATCTATGACAACGATACAATGATCGATGAAGTCCTGGTGATGATCATGAAGGGGCCGAGAAGTTACACCGGAGAAGACACCGTGGAGATTGATTGTCATGGTGGTGTCCTGGCGATGAAAAAGGTTCTTGAAGCGGTGATACATGCAGGGGCAAGACCTGCGGAACCAGGAGAATTTACCAAGCGAGCTTTCTTAAACGGAAGGATCGACCTGTCTCAGGCGGAGGCGGTCATCGATGTGATCCAGGCGAAGAATGAGTATGCACTGAAAAGCTCGTTAAGCCAGCTGAAAGGTTCTGTCTTAACATCTATTAAAGAGATCCGAAGCAGTATCCTGTACCATATTGCATATATCGAATCCGCACTTGACGACCCGGAACATATCAGTCTGGACGGGTACAGTGAGAAACTTGCGCAGACCGTAGAAAAAGAAAAAAAGAAGATTCGTTGTCTGGCGGATTCCTTTGATGAAGGAAAGATGATCAGGGAAGGTATCCGGACGGTGATCGTAGGAAAACCAAATGCTGGAAAATCTTCTCTGTTAAATTATCTGGTGGGAGAAGAAAAAGCTATTGTAACAGATATAGCAGGGACAACGAGGGATGTTCTGGAAGAGACTATCATGCTGCAGGGAATCTCTCTTCGGATGATGGATACGGCAGGAATCCGGGCAACGGAAGATGTTGTGGAAAAGATCGGTGTGGAGAGAGCCAGGGCTTACGCAAAAGACGCGGATCTGGTATTATATGTGGTGGATTCCTCCATTCCGTTAGATGAAAATGATGAGGAAATTCTGGAGATTCTCCGGGAGAAAAAAGCAATCATTCTGTTAAATAAGAGTGATCTGACTCCGGTGGTAACGAAAGAGATGCTGGAGGCACGTACAGACATGCCGGTAATAGCAATCTCCGCAAGACAGGAACAGGGTGTGGAAATTCTGGAAGAACAGATCAAATCCATGTTCTTTGCAGGAGAATTATCCTTTAACGATGAAGTATATATTACAAATGTCCGTCATAAGACAGCGCTCGAGGAAGCATATCAGAGCCTTACAATGGTGGAAAAAAGCATTGCCATGGAGATGCCGGAAGATTTCTTTTCCATCGATCTGATGAACGCATATGAAGCGTTGGGAAGGATTGTGGGAGAGTCAGTGGGTGAGGATCTGGTCAATGAGATCTTCAGCAAGTTCTGTACCGGCAAGTAAGAGTGGTAGAAGGAGAAAGAAATGAACAAACTGGTGGAATATATAGATGTTGCAGTAATCGGAGCCGGACATGCGGGCTGCGAGGCATCACTGGCAGCAGCCAGACTGGGGCTTGAGACTATGGTATTTACCGTCAGTGTGGACAGCATCGCAATGATGCCGTGTAACCCGAATATCGGAGGAAGTTCCAAAGGACATCTGGTAAAAGAAATCGATGCACTGGGCGGAGAGATGGGAAAAGTCATTGATAAAACATTTATCCAGTCCAAGATGTTAAACAAATCCAAAGGACCGGCGGTACATTCCCTGCGTGCCCAGGCAGACAAGAAAAATTACAGCAATACCATGCGTCAGGTACTGGAGAATACACCACATCTGACGATCAAACAGGCGGAAGTGACGGAACTGATTGTAGAAGATGGTACGATCAAGGGAGTAAAAACATATTCCGGCGCAACGTATTATGCAAAGGCAGTTGTTCTGTGTACCGGAACGTATCTGAAGGCGAGATGCATCTATGGAGATGTAAGTAATTATACCGGTCCGAACGGACTGCAGGCGGCCAATTACCTGACGGACTCTCTGAAAGCGAACGGTGTGGAGATGTTCCGTTTCAAGACCGGAACACCGGCACGTATCGATAAACGGTCGATCGATTTTTCGAAGATGGAAGAGCAGAAAGGGGATGAGAGAGTTGTTCCGTTTTCTTTCTCCACTGATCCGGAAAGCGTTCAGATCGATCAGGTATCCTGTTGGCTGACCTATACCAATGAGAAAACTCATGAGATCATCCGGGAAAATCTGGATCGCTCTCCGCTATATTCAGGTATGATCGAAGGAACCGGTCCACGATATTGTCCGTCCATCGAAGATAAAGTGGTCAGATTTGCAGATAAATCCAGACATCAGGTATTTATCGAACCGGAAGGGCTGAATACAAATGAAATGTATGTTGGCGGTATGTCAAGTTCTCTGCCGGAGGATGTCCAGTATGACATGTACCGCTCCGTACCGGGACTTGAACATGCGAAAATCGTGAGAAATGCTTACGCGATCGAGTATGACTGCATCAACCCGAGACAGCTGATGCCGACACTGGAATTTAAAAATATCAAAAATCTGTTCAGCGGCGGACAGTTTAACGGAAGTTCAGGCTATGAAGAGGCAGCTGCGCAGGGGCTGATCGCGGGTATCAACGCGGCATTGAAAGTCAAAGGTGAGGAACTGCTGGTACTTGATCGATCCGAAGCTTATATCGGAGTATTGATCGACGACCTGGTAACAAAAGAAAACCATGAGCCATATCGTATGATGACAAGCCGCGCCGAGTATCGTCTGCTGCTTCGCCAGGACAATGCAGATCTCAGACTCCGGGAAAAAGGCTACCGTGTCGGACTGATCAGCAAAGAACAGTATCAGGATATCCTGAAGAAAGAACAGCTGATCAAAGAAGAAATCGAACGGGTGGAACACGTAAATGTAGGAGCATCGAGACCGGTTCAGGAACTCCTTGAACAGTATGGAAGTACACCGCTGACTTCAGGATCCACTCTGGGTGAACTGATCCGCCGTCCGGAACTGAACTACGAAGTGCTGGCACCAATCGATAAAAACCGTCCGGAACTCCGCTATGACATCCGGGAACAGGTCAATATCAACATCAAGTATGATGGATATATCACCCGTCAGTTAAAACAGGTGGAACAGTTCAAAAAACTGGAAAGCAAAAAGATCCCGGAAGATATGGATTATGATCAGGTCAAGAGTCTGCGTATCGAAGCCGTACAGAAATTAAAACTGTACCGCCCGGTAAGCATCGGCCAGGCCTCCCGTATCGCAGGTGTATCCCCGGCGGATGTATCGGTGCTGCTGGTATATCTGGAAAGTCATCGCGCGTAAAATGAGATATGTGTGGCAGCAGCAGAAGTTTCTGCTGCCGCCTGCCTTAGAGCGTGTCTGAAAAATCATTTCCGCAATCTGCAAGCCCCACTTTGCGGTATATTTTACCCTCATTCGGTTGCCGTAGCCCGCTACGCCGCCCTCATTCGGATAAAATCTCCCACAAACTGGGACTCGCAGCTCACGAAAAGCCTTTTTCAAACACGCTCTAACGCAGATGAAAGAAGTATGAAAAAATGTAAGATAAGAAGTAACTATTCAGCAGGTAGTAACTGTGAATGTACTGGACTACTGGACAGTTACGATAAGAAAAGAAAGGAACAAGCATGGCTCAATACGATACCACATGGTTTGAAAAAGGACTTGCCGAGCTGGAGATCACATTAAATGGAAAACAGATCGAACAGTTTCTAACCTACTATGAACTTCTGGTGGAATGGAACAAAGTGATGAACCTGACGGCCATTACCGAATACGAAGAAGTCATCACCAAACACTTCCTGGACAGCGTAGCGTCTGTCAAAGTGTGTGATTACAGCAAACCGATGAAAATCCTGGATCTTGGAACAGGCGCCGGATTTCCCGGCATACCGTTAAAAATCGCTTTTCCGGATCAGGAGATCGTCCTTCTCGACTCCCTGAACAAGCGTGTTAAATTCCTGAACACCGTCATTGAAACCCTCGGTCTCACAGGAATCCGCGCTATCCACGGAAGAGCCGAAGACTACGCCCGTCATGCAGACTACAGAGAACAGTTCGATCTGTGTGTCTCACGCGCTGTAGCCAACCTGAGTACGCTATCCGAATACTGCCTGCCCTATGTAAAAACAGGTGGTCACTTCATACCGTACAAGTCCGGCAGAATCCAGGAGGAACTGACCGAAGCCAAAACCGCCATCAAAATCCTTGGCGGCAGCCTGGAAAAAACCGAAAAATTCCAGCTGGCAGACACCGACATGGAAAGATCCTTCGTAGTCATCCGAAAAATCCAACCGACCGGAAAAAAATTCCCAAGAAAAGCCGGCCTTCCATCAAAAGAACCGATTAAATAACAAAAGAACTCAAGAAAACCCCGTGAGAAGCCGAAAAACGGCTCGAAACGGGGTTTCTTTGCACAAGTCAACAAACATATCGGATCAGATAGTAAAAACGTCAATATAGGGAAAATACGAGAAAAGTAAAAAATAAGATCATTAGAAATTAGTGGAAGAAAACAAAACGTTATATACCATAAAATTGAAAACTGAAATAAGACATAACCCCGTGATCGGATCTGAAAATAACTATGAAACAATAAAGACGGAGAACAGATGTAAAGCGTCAGGTATGCGAAGCTGAAAACAGAGCAGAGAAAAATCACTCCCATGAACACTCTTCTACTACGCGCATCTAAAATTCATACAAATCATATAAGATATTCTTTCGAAAATGATTTTAAAATATCAACTCTGAATGTAGGCCATAAATGTAACCCCATAACATTCCGTCTACACCGTGCCACACATTTTAACTCGCGCATTTCCTGAGCTATTCTCCAGTCAAAAAGCCAAAAATCTCCGTCCCCAACAGCTCCCATAAATATCAGCCAATAACGTTCCCCATACACCTCCTCTCCAGCTTTGAATACCCAGCTCAGATCCCTCGTATCTTCCCCAGATGAGCCGCTTGTCGAGCACGAGTTTGAGACTACAGGCTCAAACCGAGCGCAGACCCGGCCACCTGGGGAAGATACGAGGAACCTGAGCGTCCGAGTATTCAAAGTCGCACACATTTCACAAAGAAAACACAAACATTTCGAAACTTCATCACACTTTTTATATAAAATAATACCAATAAAGGAGGTAACAAACTGTGATAGAAGTGAAGAATTTAGTAAAGAAATACGGTGATCACATCGCTGTCGATCACCTGTCATTTCACGTGGACAAAGGTCAGATCTACGGTTTCTTAGGTCCAAACGGTGCCGGAAAATCAACAACCATGAACATTATGACCGGCTATATCGCATCCACATCCGGCGAAGTCCTGATTGACGGACACAACATCCTTGAGGAGCCGGAAGCTGCGAAAAAATGCATCGGATACCTGCCGGAGCAGCCACCGCTGTACTTCGATATGACGGTAGCTGAATACCTGAAGTTCGCTGCAGAACTCAAAAAAGTTTCGAAATACGAAAGAGAAACCCAGATCGAACAGGTCATGGAACTGACAGGCATCACCGCGATGGAAAACCGTCTGATAAAAAATCTGTCAAAAGGATACAAACAGCGGGTAGGACTTGCCCAGGCGATCCTCGGCTATCCTGAAATCATCATCCTTGATGAACCAACCGTAGGACTTGATCCAAAACAGATCATTGAGATCCGTGAACTGATCAGGAAACTCAGCGAAGAACATACCATTATACTAAGTTCTCATATTCTGTCAGAAGTAAGTGCTGTGTGTGATTACATCATGATCATCAACCACGGTAAACTGGTTGCGAGCGATACCACAGAAAACCTGATGAACCATTCACTGGGAAGCAACACCCTGGAGCTTACCGTAAAAGGAGAAAAACAGGATGTTGAAAAAATGTTGCGCGACGTAGAAGAAATACAAAAATTAGAGTGGAAACCGGGAGAAAACGAAAAAACAGTAAGTATGGTGATCACAACAGAAGAAAAGACGGATATCCGTGAAAAACTGTTTTATATGATGGCAGAAGCCAAGATGCCGATCATGAATATGCAGTTTACGAAAGTATCCCTCGAAGACATCTTCCTTGAACTGACACAGAACGAAACAGCCCCTGTTCCGGATGAACAAGACACCAAGCCGGAGTCTGCACCGAAAGATGAGACCGGTACAGATACGGAAAAAGAGAATGAAACAGAACAGGAGGCTCATGATGAAAGCAATTTATAAGAAAGAAGTAAAAAGTTATCTGACCTCTATGATCGGATATGTATTTATATTTTTCATTCTGCTTCTGGAAGGCATCTATTTTACTGCCTATAACCTGCAGAATGCCTACCCGTTATTTGGAACCACATTAAGTGCCGTTACCTTTATTTTTCTGATTCTGGTGCCGGTTCTGACGATGAAAACGATTGCAGAAGAACGGAAACAGAAGACCGATCAGCTGCTTTTGACAGCTCCGGTATCAGTCAGTGAGATTGTTCTTGGAAAGTTTCTGGCAGTAGCTACGGTTTATGCGATCCCGGTACTGATCATCTGTCTGTACCCGATGATCATGGGAAAATATGGTACCGTATCTTATGCGATGGCATATACGGCAGTGCTCGGGTTTGCCCTTCTTGGATTTGCCCAGATCGCAGTCGGAGTCTTCTGGTCCTCCGTTACAGAAAATCCGGTCATTGCAGCAGTCGTAACCTTTATTGTACTGTTTGTCTGCTATATGATCACGGGTATCGGATCTCTGATCCCGGACAGTTCCATGGCGTCTCTGGCGTGCTATATGCTTCTGGTGCTGTTGGCTGCTGTGTGGATATACCATATGATCCGGAATCTGTGGATCGCAGCAGTTATCGGTATCGCAGGAGAAGCGGCACTTGCCATCACCTATGTGGTAAAATCCACACTATTTGAGGGAAGCATTCAGAAATTCCTGGCTGTTTTCGATATTACCAGTCACTTTGATAACTTTACCAACGGTATTCTGGACCTGCAGGGAGTGGTATATTTCCTGTCTGTGATCATTATTTTCCTGGTTCTTACGGTTCAGACCATTACCAAGAGAAGATGGAATTAGGAGGCTGGAAGAATGAAAATCAATATCAAAAAGAAATTAAAATCGGCGGGAAGCACCATCAAAGGAATGGGAAGCATCGATAAAAAATCCCTGAAAAACGGTTCTTACAGTATGGGAATCACTGCTATTGTGATCGCGGTGCTGGTCGTTATCAACCTGATCGTTGGACAGATTCCGGAAAAATATACCCAGGTGGATGTAAGTACCCAGAAGCTGTATACGATCTCTGATACGACAGTGAAGTATCTGAAAGATATGAACACGGATGTTACGATCTACCATATCGTACAGTCAGGAAAAGAAGACTCGGTACTGGAAAAAATGCTGATCAGATACGAAGAGGAGTCCAAACATATCAAAGTAGAGAAAAAAGACCCGGTGTTATATCCGAACTTTACTTCACAGTATACCAGCGATGATGTGGCAGATAACAGTCTGATCGTGGTTGCAGGGGAGAAGAGTAAGGTGATCAGTTACAGCGATCTGTATGAAACAGAAATGGATTATACAACCTACCAGACCAACACTACAGGGTTTGACGGGGAAGGACAGATTGACAGTGCGATTTCTTATGTCACTTCCGAGAATCTGCCGGTAATATATACGCTGGAAGGTCATGAGGAACTGGAATTAAACAGCAGTCTGACAGACAGCCTGCAGAAAGCTAATTATGATGTACAGAGGCTGAATCTGCTGACACAGGATGCGGTTCCGGAGGACACCGGATGCCTGCTGATCGCGGCACCGCAGAAAGATCTTTCTGAAGAAGAAGCACAAAAGATCATTACCTACATGGAAGCCGGCGGAAAAGTGATGATTTTTACAGAATATACCGGAACAGATATGCCGAATCTGAAGAGTGTACTGGAAAATTACGGTGTAACCACAGGGGACGGTGTGATCATGGAGGGAGATACCGGACATTACATTATGCAGAGACCGTACTATATTGTTCCGACTATTGACAGTTCTGATATTACTTCCGACATTAAGAGTAACAACCGCTATGTGCTGGCACCGATCTCACAGCCGGTAAAAACACTGAGCGATTACCGTGATACGCTGCAGATTTCTTCTCTGTTATCAACATCTGACGAAGCGTATATAAAGACAGATGTACAGAATATGACCACATATGAGAAAGAAGACAGCGATGAAGAAGGCAGTTTCCAGGTTGGTGTTTCTGTAACAGAGCAGGTGGATGATGATAATACCACACAGCTGGTGTGTTTCGGCTGTGCCAGCCTTCTGGACGAAGCTACCGATCAGCAGGTATCCGGAGGCAATACGGATCTGGTGCTGGCAGCGCTGGGCTGGATGTGTGAAAACGATGCACCGGTCATCGATGTGACGAGCAAGAGCCTGACCATGAGTTATCTGACTGTTCCACAGTTTGATGCGGCATATTGGAGTATCATCGTGTGCGGTGTGATCCCGGTGGCATTTCTGCTGATCGGTACGGTGATCTGGTTTAAGAGGAGAAAACAGTAATGAAGAAAAAAAGGGGCTTATTTGTAATTCTTGCGGGGGTTGTTCTTCTGTGTGTCTTGATCGTGTGTTATTTTGCACTGTTAAAAGCGAACAGCCGTGAGGAAGAGACAACGGAAGAAGAGACCACGCAGGAAGAAGTGGCGGCAATCGCCAGTGATGATATCAGCACATTGACTTTTGAGGCGGGGGATCAAACAGTCACCTTCCAAAAAGCGGAAGACAGCTGGACACTGGAAGGTCAGGAGGATTTTCCGGTGGATGCTTCGAAAGTAGACAGCGTAGTATCCTGTCTGGCATCCGTCAAAGCGGATCGTACCCTGACGGATGTGGAGGATCCGGGAGAATACGGTCTGGACGTTCCGACCAATGTGATCGAGGTGGTAAAAACAGACGGAAGCAGCGAAAAGATTACAGTTGGTGACAAGAACAGTTCCACCGGTAATACGTATATCTGTCTGAATGATGATGCTTCAACCGTGTATACGACCAGTACGGATTTTGGAAGCACTTTTTCAGGCGGCCTGTACAATTATGCAGAAAGTGAGAGTTATCCAACCATCACATCTTCAACGATCAGCAAGATTGTTGTGAAAAAAGACAACAATTCGTATACGGTTACGAATAACGGAAAGTCTTCTACAGGCTGGTATGTACAGGAAGAGGATAACAAGAAACAGGAAGCGGATTCCACGCAGGTGGGAACCCTGCAAAATACCGTTGCCGGCCTTAGTTTTGCCGGATATTACAACTACAACTGTACGGACTGGGCAACATATGGCCTTGAGAAGCCGAAAATGGCCCTCACAGTCGATTATACCGAAGAAGTGGAAGCTGAATCCACAGACGACGCAGAAAGCGATTCTGATGCAAATACGGACGATACAGACGATTCAGGTGAAACTACCACAGAAACCGTGGACAGAGAACTGGTTCTGTATGTGGGAAATATTAACGAAACCGATGGAAATTATTATGTGAGACTGGGTGACTCCGGTGAACTTCACGGAATTTCTCAGGCATCCCTGGATACGCTGATGAACGGAAAAGCATTTGACTACTGGAAAACATCTATTGATTCTATGACGATCAGTGACCTGGATCATCTGGATGTGACCTATCAGGGAACCACTTATACACTGAAACGGGTTGTAACAGAAGAAAAAGTGGAGAAAGATAAGAGTGAAGACACAGACAATGATGCAGATGATGATACAGATGCGGACAGCGAGGACGTAGATGACGAAGAAGAGAAGAAGACCGTGACCACTTACTATGTGAATGATCAGGAAGCAGACAGTGATAACTTCACCGCGTTCTACCGGGCAGCAGCAGCTATGGTATGCCAGAACCGTCTGGAAGAAAATACGACAAAAGGTGATGCGGAACTTACACTTTCTTATCATGGAACGGACGGAAGTAAGATTACAATCTCCTACACGCCAAGAGATTCCAGTTTTTATGTGATGGAAGATCAGGATGGAAACTGCGGTCTGGTTAATAAAATGAATGTAAAAGATCTGATCGATACGTTCCTGACACTGACCGAAGGTGAAAAATAGTTGTAACAAAACATAAAATAAAAAAAGAAACCGGATGGTTTCTTTTTTTATTGCGTTGCATATCAATAGTTGGTCCGGTGGACCGATTTTGATTGAACTGATTTAACTGATAATACGACTCATGTTCTTTACTGCGCTTTCAATCAGTGCATTTGCGTTATTGACATAAATAACATCCTGAATATTGTTATCTTTTACAAGATCGACCAGGTTGCCACTGAAGTAACGGTAGTCGACAACGTGTACGGTCTGGTAACTGTTGACCAGGAATGGTATGAAAGCGTTACCGTAAGATTCCTTGATAACTACGCAGGATGATCCGTCGGTGATGTTCGGGTTATCGATGCGTTCGTACGGCTGATCACCGCAGATGAAGCACAGATATTTGTTGGCTTCGGAGTACTTCGTTGCATCTGAGACTACATATCCCGATACCTGTTGTCCATCTGTATTGGTGTAAGTCAGATCATTGCAAGTCGGTGTGTAGGCAACAACCGTATCCGGATTATTTTTCAGTGTTTCAGACTGATTACTGTACTGATAGAAGGAACCGACGAATCCCGGATATTCGCTCTTCGTGAAATCGGTCAGAGGAGAAGGCGTCATGCCTTTGGCTTTCATCAGCTCTTTGTAAGCATAGTAGGCACCGTCAGCGGTCCAGTGATGGTCCGTCTTAAAGTAAAGATATTCACTGTTATGGTTCTTTAAGGCATCCAGAACAGCTACCTGGTTGATGGAAGCATCCAGATGTCCGTTTACATAAGCGAATGTGTCTTCCTGGCTGTTGGAGCCGACTTTCTGCTGATTTTCTTTATCGATATTGACTGCGATACTGGTAGGGACCAGAATATCATAAATGGTTGCGATATCTTTTAACTGGGTGGCAGCGGAGTTCATCATGTTGATGTAAGCGTCTGCGCCCGCCCGGCTGAAGCCGTAAAGTTCAAAACCGCGGTTATCGGCGATGTAGATTTTACCCAGTCTTTCCGGTTCCGCATGGATGGTTCCGTCCTCTTCCTGAATATCTTCTTCAGGTGTTGGAGTGGGGGTGGTTTCCATCTCTGCATCCGCATCCGGGATCTCATCCCCCTGTGCAGCGTCTCCGTAGATTTCCTGTGTGGTGATACCATAGAATTTTTTCATGCTGGCATTGGCACGCATCAGTTTCTCGCGTAACGGAAAGGTATCTGCATACCAGGTGCTGATGTCAGAGAAAAATCCGCCGTTTAACACGGTAGAAACAGTTGGTTTCGGGAATTTGGAAAGTTCACGCTTCTCCAGTTCCGATTCTTTCGGTCTAAGAGGAAGCAGAAGTCCGATAAAAGCGATCACAAAAAGGAACACGAAGAAGGTTCGGATTCCGATCTGCCAGAATCGCTTGTGGACGGCATTGTTTTTATTAATAAATTTTTCTTTTTTATTTGTATTCATGTTCAGACAGATCCTTTAAAACTGGAAGTATAAAAATGGATTGTAACTGTTTCCGACCAGCGCAAGGAGTGAAAGAATCAGCAATACAGGAGGTATTACAATCTCATATGCGTAGGTCAGATAAGGAATCCGGTAATGCACAAGGTCAAGTCGTTTGATGTAAGTGCCTATATTTTTCAGCAACGGTGTGGAAGCGATGATACAGAAAATCAGCAGATACAGATTATTCTGGAAAAGAACAGAGGTCGAAAGATCGATAAAACCGTTGTGGTTCAGACCAAACATTCCTTTCAAGATAGCTCCAAGATTACCCAGAGATTCACAGCGGAACAGCACCCATCCGAAGTAAACCACGACCATGGCATACAGATGGCTCACAAAGCGCGGAAGGCGGGAAAACTTTTCCAGAAGGAAGGTGTTCTCCATGTAGATGAACAGGAAGAAATACAGTCCCCAGAAAATAAAGTTCCAGCTGGCTCCGTGCCAGAATCCGGTAAGTCCCCAGACAATCAACAGGTTGATGGTACGTCTGCGGGCACCTTTTCGATTACCACCGAGCGGAATATAGACATAATCACGGAAGAAGGTTCCGAGGGAAATATGCCATCTGTTCCAGAACTCTTTGATGGAACCGGAGATGTACGGGTAATTAAAGTTCTCGTCGTAGTGAAAACCGACCATAAGCCCCATACCGATTGCCATATCGGAATAGGCAGAAAAATCAAGATAAATCTGCAATGCATAGAACAACATACCAATCCACAGACCGGCTGCAGGAATCTCGGCGATGTCCTTGGCGAGTGTTGGAACCAGGGTATCTGCTACAGATGCACAGCCGTTTGCCAGAATAGCTTTTTTGGCAAGCCCAATGGTAAAACGTTTGATACCCCTGTATAATTCATCCGTTTTCACTTTACGGTTCTCAATCTCATCAGCAACCAGCTGGTAACGAACGATTGGTCCGGCGATACACTGATGAAACAGGGAAGCATACAGCAGCAGATTTACGAATTTGCGCTGCGGTGCCACTTCCTCGCGATATACGTCGATGACGTAAGAGAGCAGCTGGAAAGTGTAGAAAGAAATACCGATTGGCAGAGCAATCTGCGGAATTTCTTTTGGAAAATGGAAGATCGTGTTTGTGATGGATGAAAAGAAGGTCAGATATTTAAAAATACAAAGCAGACCTAACATAAATACACAGTCACAGATCAAAAATATTTTACTCAGTCCTTCTTCCCGGTACTGATCAATCAATAAGGCGAACAGCCAGGAGGCAAAGACCATGCTGAGCAGAAGCAGAAGATATTTCGGTCCTCCCCAGGAGTAAAACACCAGAGAAAAACCGAGGAGAACCATATTTTTCCGCTTAATACCATCAGCAAAATGATAGGCGATCAGATTTAACGCCAGAAAGAAAAAAACAAAAAATAAGCTCGAAAAAACCATAAAACTCCTTTTGTATTTGCAGATGTAAGCATAATGAAATTGTGTGCAGAAAAAATTCTGCGCTGGGTTAGCGGGTAAGATTTTCAGATCGTTTAAGAAAGGCATATACATTCTTGATACCGTCTGTCGGGCACTGTTTTGCATGGAAAATCGTGTGTAAATGATATAAGTAATCAGTAAAATAGATATCAGTTGAATGTAAAAACATATGTATCTATGCCATGATGCGACGAAATTCCACATAAACCAACAAAAAAGTGCTGTACCTATTATAATATAATAACAGTGTAAGCATGTCAACAAAATAACAGGTGAAAAAGATGGGAAAACCGTTGATTTTAAAGGGATTTTGGAACGTTAGAAGATTGAAAAAATATCGACAGAAAAAATTAAAAATTGGCAGGGAATGTGGTAAAAGCAAAAAAATATTATGTAAACTTTCAGAAAAATATAAAATGAAAGCAATGAAAACGACAGAAAAGCAAGAATACCTTTTCGAATATTCTTGCTTTTTCTTTAAAAATAGTATATCGTTTTCGAAATAACTGTATCATTCACGTAGGATACAGCTATTTCAAAAATGATATACTGGATATTTTAGCATTGGACGATAGAATTTATGAGGCAAAAAAGATGTTAACAGCTTCCAGTACCTGTTCGGGTGCTTCTATCTGAGGCAGGTGTTTGGTGCTTTTTATCATCTCGGATTCGATTGCGGGATTAATAGAAGTATATAAAGCAACACTTTCTCTGGCACGGGGTTCAGAATCACCCTCCAGGATATAGATACTGTTGTCAATGGTCTTCAATGCGTGACTGATATTACAGTAAATGTACTTCCCGGTAATGCTCGCGAGCAAGTACTTTCCGGCACCATTTTCCAGGTGCGAGGACTCATAATAGAGATCTTCCAGTTCTGTATCTACATGAAATGGGTTATGAAGATACTTTTCGGTAAATGCCAGATCAATATTTGGACGGGAATTCAGAATGTTATAAACCAAAGTACCAATCAGAGGAAGTTCAAGCAGAAATTTAGATGCTTTGGATTGTCTGTCAGGAATCTGATTCAACACTGCGAGATCTTCCGGGTTGATCATCATGATTCGGCGGATAATGGATGAATCATTTTTGCATGCCATGACAGCAAAAGAACCGGATAATCCACTGGTCAGTACATCCGTTGGCTGTTTGATGACAGCTTTGATAAAATCGGTGATCAACTGAACATAAAGAAAGTTTGTATAAGTGATTTTCGGACGATCAGAACATCCACAGCCCAACAGATCCATGCAGTATACTGTGTGATCTTTTGCGAGCTGCTTTTTGAGAAATTTCCATTCGACAGAGCTGCTTGCAGGGGAAAGATCATGTAAAAGTAACAGTGGAGAACCGGAACCTTCAATCGTGTAATGAATGCGTCCAAATTTCCAGTCGTAGAAATACTGAGATTTATTATGCAACGCATTGCGGATTACAGCGGAAGCGTTGATCAGTTTATTTATAGCAAAAATACCAGCACCGGTCATAGAAGTCAGAATGCTGATTGTTAGTAAGCGCTGAACATTTTTCTTCATGATAGATTACCTCCTTGTTTGAATGGCAATTGTTATATCTATTATAATTCATACGGAGAAAAGATACAAACATTTTTTAAATCTCTTAGTGGAAAAGCAGATGATTTATAACTGTTTACAGGTAATGTCGAGAGAGACCTTTTAATATAAATATGCCGTAACTGTTCAGTACCTTCACAGTTACGAGCCAAAATGCATTTAAACGATAAAAACACGCTTTGCGAGTTTTTATCGTTATCGCGGCACTCCTCAAGGTTCCGTGCAAGCACGGACTTTAACTCGTTGCTCGCGTAAATCATCTTCGGTGATGGCATTTTGGCTTGTATGCCTCGGGATTTTGACATATTCATGTCAAAACATCTCGTGGGACAGTGGTTACTGAATAGTTACAATATGTCAAAATTCAGAAATATACGATACAAAAGTCTGCTATTAAAGAGGATTGAGTTGACAACAAAATTTTATTCAGGTGGAAGCAAAAAGAGTGAATAGTAACTATGTTTCACGTGAAACATTCAAAAATAGTAGAATTTTATGAAGAGATGACAGTCTATATGTTTCACGTGAAACATTCAGGAAATAAGTCGTAGCTGTTCAACACTTTTACAGTTACGACAGCACTACTGGACATTAAATAATTAAAAAGATTCACGCATGTAATAAAACACTTCAAATAAAAAATACAATAATATGATGTTATGGTCAAAAAGTATTTTACCCCCTTTGATACCGAATTATTCCGCGCTTCGCATTCTCACAATTAACAAAAATATTCACAAATTGTTCGTCCTTTTGAAAATAACTATTTACTCATACTTTTGACGAACCCTATGTTCAAAAATCTTACCACAAGTAAATCTACATCAAATCTAAGAACTTATGATCCTGGCATCATAATATTACTAAAACAGAAACAGGAAACGAATGCTTTTTGTATAAAAAAGAAAAAGTGTTTCACGTGAAACGTTTTGTGTGGAATAATAGAAAATCAAGTGATATAATAGAACCAGCAATTGATGTATAAAATAAATCTTAAAACAGTTGCACGTAAATTAAAATTGTACAGAAAAATACAGATGAAAACGAACTGGAAGGAGTACAGTTATGGGAAGAGCAATAGCAATTGCAAATCAGAAGGGCGGCGTGGGAAAATCCACGACAGCGATTAATTTATCCTCCTGCCTTGGTGCCATGGGCCAGAAGGTTTTGACAATAGATCTGGATCCACAGGGAAATACAACCAGTGGTCTGGGGGTAGAGAAGGATGCGGCAGAGAATACAGTATATGAATTGTTACTTGGTGAGTGTGAAGTAGAAGAATGTCTGCAGAAATTGGAATTCGAAGGAGTGTCTTTAATTCCTTCCAATGTCAATTTAGCGGGAGCGGAGATTGAACTGATTGGTATCGAAGATAAAGAATATATATTACAGAATAAAATCAGCAAGATCCGAGATCAGTTTGATTTTATTATCATTGACTGTCCGCCATCATTGAATATGTTGACCATCAACGCAATGACAACTGCAAATACCGTTCTGGTACCGATTCAGTGTGAATATTACGCACTGGAAGGACTTTCTCAATTGATGCACACAATCGAACTGGTGCAGGAAAGACTGAATCCGGATCTGGAAATGGAAGGTGTTGTATTTACTATGTATGATGCGAGAACTAATCTTTCTTTACAGGTAGTAGAAAATGTTAAGAATAATCTGAATCAGACAATCTATAAAACTATTATTCCGAGAAATGTACGTCTGGCAGAAGCACCAAGTCATGGACTCCCGATTAATTACTATGATGCAAGATCCACAGGAGCAGAAAGTTATCAGCTGTTAGCAGAAGAAGTGATACACAGGAGGGATGAAGAATGGCAGTGAAAAAAGGTGGCCTTGGAAAAGGATTGGATTCTTTGATTCCATCCGGAGCTCCGAAAAATAAGAAAAATATAACAGAAGAAAAAAAACAACCGGTAAAAGTAGTAGAAAAAGTAGTGGAAAAGATCGTTGAGAAACCGGTTGAAATGAAGATGAAAATCACAGAAGTAGAGCCTAATAGAGAACAGCCAAGAAAAAATTTTGATGAAGATGCTCTTCTGGAACTGGCAGAATCTATCAAACAGTTTGGCGTTTTGCAACCACTGCTGGTTCAGAAAAAGGATGATTACTATGAAATTATTGCCGGGGAACGCAGATGGCGAGCTGCAAAACTGGCAGGGTTGAAAGAAGTACCTGTTATTATCAAAGATTTTTCAGATCAGGAAGTTGTAGAAATTGCACTGATTGAGAATATTCAGAGAGAGGATTTGAATGCAATTGAAGAAGCGGTTGCCTATAAACGGTTGATGGAAGAATTCCATCTGAAACAGGATGAAATTGCAGAGAGAGTATCCAAAAGCAGAACTGCGGTTACGAATGCGATGCGACTGTTGAAACTGGATGAGAGAGTGCAGGATATGCTGATTCAGGATATGATTTCTCCGGGACATGCAAGAACACTTCTGGGAATCGAAGACAAAGACCAGCAATATAATCTGGCGATGCGAATCTTTGATGAAAAACTGAGTGTCAGAGATACAGAAAAAATCGTGAAAGATCTGCAAAAACCCAAAAAAGAAGAAAAGAAAAAAGAAGCAGATCCGCAGATGGAAGTAATCTATCAGCAACTGGAAGAACGAATAAAATCGATCGTGGGAACCAAGGTGGCGATCCAGCACAAGAATAAGAATAAGGGTAAAATAGAGATTGAGTATTATTCTCAGGCTGAACTGGAACGACTGATTGATCTGTTCGAATCTATAAAGGAATCTTGAAAAACGTCCGCTAAGAAATAAGTGTAAGGAGCATAAGAAGGATACTTGTAACTGTTCAGTACCCTCACGGTTACGAGTCAAAATGCATTTCTAATCACCTTCGGTGAAGGCATTTTGACATAAAATATGCAAAAACACCTCGCGGAATGCTACCTACTGAATAGTTACGGAGAATCATTTTGGTAGTGGCAGCTGATAAATAGAAAGGGTAGATTGACACATGAATAATTTTTTTGATGCAATAGGTATTGACCTGGGAATTCTGGTAGTCATGCTTATGGTATTGGTACTGGTATTGATTGTACTGGTGTTAAATGTTTCTCTGGGACTGCACCGGCAGAGACGTCGTTACAATATGTTTATGAAAGGCGCGGATGGACAAAGCCTGGAGAGAGTATTTTCTCAAAAATTAAAAGAAGTAGACAGGCTTTCAAGAGCAAACGAACAGAGTCTTGAAGAAGTCAGGGGACTGAAGGATATGCTGTCCAGGTCTCTGACAAAATACGGGATCGTAAAATACGATGCTTTCGATGACGTAGGAGGAAAACTGAGTTTTGCAATCGCTCTTCTGGATATGAACAATACCGGATTTATCCTGAATGCAATTCACAGCAGAGATAACTGTTTCTTCTATATCAAAGAAATAGTAAAAGGAGAGTCCTACATTCTGCTCAGTTCAGAGGAAATGGATGCCTTGCGTCAGGCAGTACATTTTGGAGAGAATAAGGTTCGATAAGAGAAAAGAAAAAAGATTGCAGAAAGCAGATGGAACGAAAAAAGTTTCATCTGCTTTTTTGGTCATGGGATAACGAGGCAAAGCCTATCCTGTGAGAGAATTGTATTTATCCAAGAACCGTGTGAATCCCACTTGAAAAAAAGGCAATACTATTATAAAATAAAGAGAATGATTACTTATTATAATAAAGAACAAGAATAGTAACCTGAAAGAGGGAGGAAAATATGTTAGATATCAAGTTTGTCCGGGAAAATCCGGATGTGGTTAAAGAAAATATTCGTAAAAAATTCCAGGATCAGAAAATCCCGATGGTAGATGAAGTCATCGCTCTGGATCAGGAAAACAGAAATATTAAGCAGGAAGTAGAATCCCTGCGTGCAAATAAAAACAAAATCAGTAAACAGATCGGTGCACTGATGGCACAGGGTAAAAAAGAAGAAGCAGAAGAAGTGAAGAAAGAAGTTGCAGCTTCCGGTGCAAAAATTGATGAACTGTCTGCAAGAGAAAAAGAAGTAGAAGAAAAAATCAAAACAATCATGATGACAATCCCGAATATCATCGACCCTTCTGTCCCGGTTGGAAAAGATGACAGCGAGAACGTAGAGATCGAACGTTTCGGCGAGCCGGTTGTTCCGGATTATGAAGTTCCGTATCATGCGGAGATCATGGAATCTTTCGATGGGCTGGATCTGGACAGTGCGAGAAAAGTGGCAGGTAATGGTTTCTATTATCTGATGGGAGACATCGCAAGAATCCACTCCGCAGTTATCTCTTACGCAAGAGATTTTATGATCAACAAAGGATTTACTTACTGTGTACCGCCTTTCATGATCCGAAGCGATGTAGTTACCGGTGTTATGAGTTTTGCTGAGATGGATGCCATGATGTATAAAATCGAAGGCGAAGATCTGTATCTGATCGGAACCAGCGAACATTCCATGATTGGTAAATTCATCGATACCATTCTGCCGGAAGATACGCTGCCGAGAACTCTGACAAGCTATTCTCCTTGCTTCAGAAAAGAAAAAGGTGCACATGGTCTGGAAGAGAGAGGTGTATATCGTATCCATCAGTTTGAAAAACAGGAAATGATTGTTGTCTGCAAACCGGAGGACAGCAAGATGTGGTTTGATAAACTGTGGCAGAACACTGTTGAGCTGTTCCGTACCCTGGATATCCCGGTTCGTACTCTGGAATGCTGTTCCGGTGACCTGGCTGATCTGAAAGTAAAATCCATCGATGTAGAGGCATGGTCTCCAAGACAGAAGAAATACTTCGAAGTAGGAAGCTGCTCCAACCTGGGTGATGCACAGGCAAGAAGACTGAAAATCCGTGTAAATGGTGAAAATGGTAAGTATTTCGCACATACTTTGAATAATACTGTAGTTGCGCCGCCGAGAATGCTGATTGCCTTCCTGGAAAATAACCTGAATGCAGACGGAAGTGTAAATATCCCGAAAGCACTGCAGCCATATATGGGTGGAATCGAAAAAATCGTACCGAAACATAAATAAGAGATGGAATGCAAGTCAAAATGCCATCATCGAAGGTGATTAGAAATACATTCTGACTCGTAACTGTGAGGATACTGAACAGTTACGATGGAATAATAAAAAGACAGCGGCTGTTACGGACACCAGATATCCGAAGAACAATGGATATCTGGTGTTGGCATTCGGAGAAAAGTTACCGGGTCATTCCTGTGATGTGGTAACAGAAAATGGATAATAAGAAAGGAGGAAGACTGTATGCACAGTTATCTTCGGGCTATAGGATTTTCAAAACTGGAGCAGAAAGATCTGGATCAGATCCTGCAAGAGGTGATTGTTTCCTGCGATGAGAAAAAGATCGCAGAGCAGGGAAAAAACGAGATTTTTGCGGAATTGTCCCGATATTTTGGTATGAATATCGGACTGCGTGTCTGTGGAACTTATGATGAGCAGGATCAGTTTCGGATGGAATATTATTTTCCGTATTTTGCCGGAAGCGGTATCACCAGTCAGGAAGATGTGATGGTAGAACAACGTTCTGAAAAAGTCTGTTTTTCCGGAGCGTGTGACGATGTGCGTGTGGGTGTGACTCTGATCTTTTATCTGGCAAATGCAGGAGAATATCTGACAGAACGTACCAAGGGGACACCGGGGGAAGGTTTCAGCAACCTGACCTTATCCGGTCTTTCTACGGAGGGCAAGATTTTGTTGCCAATTCAAAAAAATATTGCCCAGAGAGAACGGGATCAGCAGCTGACTCGGAAGAGAACACAGATGATCTACGAAGCGCGCCGGGGAAATGAAGAAGCGATGGAAAATCTGACTATGGATGATATGGATACGTATGCCATGATTTCAAGAAGAATCGCTAACGAAGATATTTTTTCTATTGTAGATACGTATTTTATGCCTTATGGTATGGAGTGCGACCGGTATAATGTAATGGGAGAGATTCTTGAATGGATGGAAACCACGAACAAACTGACCGGCGAGAAGCTGTATCAGATGACAATCAACTGCAACGACCTGATCTTCGATATCTGTATGAACCAGGAAGATCTGATGGGAATCCCGGAAGTTGGTCGAAGATTCAAGGGAATTATCTGGTTGCAGGGAAGCCTGAATTTTTAAGGTTGTCATTTCAGGCATTCTATAGTAGAATAAATATATCTGTGAAGGTAGCGAACAGTTACCGAAATAATCTGTAGATTGACAACTCGAAAAAGAGTTGATAATCTTATATATGGCCGAAGG
>OLNH01000473.1_pt1 | contig 34417 bp, 16 predicted proteins | sample 1643101 | NCBI WGS metagenome assembly OLNH01 (sample SAMEA3136758, study PRJEB25190) | human gut metagenome | biome: human gut; feature: human-associated habitat; material: faeces | place: Austria | collected 2013 | reverse complement strand
TAGAATATAAAGCATTGCAGGATGAAGAATTTTTTATCTTTAAAATTAAAATATTATCTTAAGTAAGATATAATTTTACAATAGTTATTGAAAAATAGAGACTTATTATTAATTGTGGAAATAAAAACTTTTTTATATGTTGGTGTACATAATTTTCAATGTGCAACTCATTTATGTTTTGTTATAATAGGGCAGAAGGTGGTGATTTTATGCCAGTTGGCGTTCTAACAAATATCTGTGCTGTCTTTATTGGCACATTTATTGGAGGATTTATTAAAAAAATATTACCAAAACATCTTATTGAAGAACTTCCAAAAGTATTTGGGATTTGTTCAGTAACGATTGGGATTACTTCTATTTTAAATGTAAAAACATTACCTATGGTTATTATGGCTATTATTTTAGGTTTTGTTATTGGAGAACTTTGTCATCTTTATGATCATGTTCATCATATTTTTGCCTATTTGCTTGATAGGTTGCCTTTTAGTATAGAAGGTAATCAAGAAGAATATATGCAACTCTATTTATTAGTTGTTTTAATGTTTTCTATGTCAGGAATGGGTTTATTTGGAGCTTTGACTGAAGGAATGTCAGGGGATGCTTCTGTTTTAATTTCTAAATCTGTTTTAGATTTTTTCACAGCTATTTTATTTGGGGCAGCTTTAGGTTATGCTCAAAGTTTGATTTGCGTTCCACAACTTATTATTTTACTTGCTTGTTTTTTCCTTGCTAAAGCAATCTTACCATTTGTAAATGCAACAATGATTGCAGATTTTAAAGCATGTGGGGGCGTTCTTACGATGATTACTGGTTTAACTGTTTCTAAAATACTTGATGTACGTGCGCTGAATCTTGTACCAGCCCTTATTTTAGTAATGCCTTTTGTAGGAATTTATGCAATGTTATAGGATGGATTATGTTAAAGAAAGTAACTTTAAAAGATTTAGATCTTATTGATTCTATTGAAAAAACATGTTTTCCTAGTCAAGAGGCAGCAAGTAAGGATTCTTTAAAAGGACGTTTAGAAGTTTATCCAGAAGGCTTTTATCTTTACTATGTAGATGAAACACCTATTGGATATATCGGTGGTTTAAAAAACGATCAATGTGAATTACCAGATGAAATGTATGAAAATGCTTCTTTGCATCATCCAAATGGTGATTATCAACTTATTTTTTCAGTCTGTATCTTGCCGGATTATCGTCATAAGGGTTATGCAAGAAAGATGGTTAAAGAATACGTTTCTTTAAAAGAAAATGAAGTAAATGGATTTGTTTTAACATGTAAAGATCATTTGATTCCTTTTTATGAAAGCTGTAGCTTTCATTTTAAAGGAGTTTCAAAATCTGTTCATGGAAATGCTAAATGGAATGATATGGTAAGAATAAATGAAAGAGAAAGATAGTATTTCTCTTTTTTTGTACTATTTAGCCAATGACTAAAATACTATTTCGTTTTACAATGATAAAAAGGAGAAATTGTATGGATGAATGTTTAGAAATAGTGTATCAAGCAGGATTTTTATATAAACATAAGGAAATTTATGGAAATGAAGAATTAGAAGTTTTAGAAAGAGCTAAAGATTTAAAACGAATGAATTATAGTTTATTTGAAAATTGTGAATTAAATAAAAGTTTTTTATTTTATAAAGTATGTGAGGTTTTAGAAAAAAAGAATAACCAAATGGATCTATTGACAACGGGTTGGTTGAATACTATTTTAGGTAAAAAAGAAAAAGGAATTCAAAAAGAACTTGAGGTTGATGATTGGGATGATTGTTATTTGTCTTATGAATATACTTTTCTTTCAATTGTAGAAGTTTATTGTATGACACATACAAGAAAACAGTTGGATGCTTTTTTAGAAGATGTTTCAATTGAAATGTTATATCAATTACAAGGAATAGAATTAATGATTAAAGAATATCAAAGTCATTGTAAAGAAATACAGTATGAAAATCTTAAAAATATTTTGGTTGATTTATTTAGTGATGGATTACATAAAGTAGAAATGGAATATCCTGAAGAAGTTTATGAAATTATTAGAAATTGTTTGGAATTAAAGTCTTTTATTTTACCTTTTTATTTACTTTGTTTTTGTTATCAAAAAGATTTTAATAAAGAGTGGAGAGCTGTAAAGAATTTAATTGATCGAAATTATTTAAAAGAAGAAATAGAAATAATTCCCTATATAAGTACAAAGGATTATTTTCAATTAGAAGAAGGAAAAGATCTTTATTATAAAGAAAACATCAAAGAACTTCCTTTAGGTTTTCAACAATATTTTAAAAACCTCTATGAAGAATATCAAAGAATATCAATCATCTCCTCTTTATATAATAAACAAAGAATCTTTTCTATTTTTAAAAAAATGGAAATACAATATCAACTCTATCCAATGAAAGAGTTTGTTGATGATTTTTATTTATTCTGTAATAAAGAAAAATATTGTTTAATGAAAGTTTTAGAACAGGTCCTAGATGATTGTTTAAAACAAGAATATGGAAAAGCTACCGTTGAAATAACACTTTCTTTGATAATGAATCAAAAATTAAGACTAGCAGTTTTTGGATTTTAGATAATGTGATACAATAGAGACAATAGGAGGGGAATAAAATGGAAATAAGATATTACAATGAATATAGCCAATGTTTAAATAGAGATATGGATTTTATTGTCTATGGTCATACAGGAATTCCAATTTTAGTATTTCCTGCTCAAGATGGACATTGTCAAGACTATGAAAACTTTGGAATGGTAGATACCATCAAAGATAAAATTGAACAAGGGCTTGTACAACTTTTTTGTGTAGGAAGTGTGGATGAAGAAAGTTATTCAGATGAAATGGGAAATCCTGCTCATCGTAGCTATATACTTGAACAATTTTATTATCATATTTGTGATGAAATGGTACCACGTATTCATGAAATCAATGGCACAGGGAAAATGATTTATACAACAGGATGCTCTTTAGGAGCAACACATGCCGCTAATATGATGCTTAGAAGACCAGATTTATTTATGGGATGTATTGGATTAAGTGGATATTATGATACGGATTTATTCTTTGGACAATATGTAGATGAAAATATTTATAATAATAGTCCTTTGAAATACTTAAATGGAATGTCATCAAATCATCCATATGTTGCTCTTTATAATCAAAGAAAAATTATTCTTTGTTGTGGACAAGGTGCATGGGAAGATGAAATGGTTAAATCAACAGGCTTGATGAAAGAAACATTTGATCGTTTAGGGGTTCATGCATGGACAGATTTTTGGGGATATGATGTTAACCACGATTGGGATTGGTGGAGACAACAATTACCTTATTTTTTAGGACATATATTATAGGGGGATTTGAAAAATGAATTTAGTATTTATTTCTCCTAACTTTCCAACATATTATTGGAACTTTTGTAAATCATTAAGAGAAAGAGGAGTTACTGTTTTAGGAATAGGGGATGCTCCTTATGATGATTTAGTAAGTGAAACAAGGGAGAGCTTAGTAGAATATTATCGCGTTAATAATTTACAAAATTATGATGAAGTTTATCGTGCAATGGGTTTTTTTATTGGTAAATATGGTCGTATAGATTATATTGAATCGCAAAATGAATTTTGGCTTGAACTAGAAGCAAAATTAAGAGAAGATTTTAATATTCATCATGGAGTAAGACCTAAAGAACTTGAAGTGATGAAATATAAATCAAAAATGAAAGAAATCTATAAAAAAGCCAATGTGCCTACTGCAAGATATAAAGTCTTTAAAAATGATGAAGAACTTTATGAATTTTGTAAGGAAGTTGGTTTTCCAATTGTCGTTAAACCTGATAATGGAGTAGGGGCTACTTCAACTTATAAATTAAAAAATAAAAAACAAGTAAGTGAATTTTTAACAAGTTGGGATCGAGGTGTTTCGTTTATCGCAGAAGAATTCGTCAATGGACATGTTGAAACATTTGATGGAATTACGGATAGTAAAGCAAATATTTTGATTTGTACAAGTCATGTGATGATGCAATCTATTATGGATATTGTCAATGAAGGTGGAGATACTTCTTTCTATGGACAAATTGTAGAAGGTAGTGATATTAAAGAAGTTGGAACACGTGTTGTAAAAGCTTTTGATGCAAGACAAAAATTCTTCCACTTTGAATTCTTTAGATTAGATAAAGATAAAGAAGGCTTGGGAAAAAAAGGAGATCTTGTTGGTCTTGAAGTCAATATGCGTGCTCCAGGTGCTTATATTCCTGATATGATGAATTATTCTTATAATGCTAATGTTTATGATATCTTTGCGGATATGTTGATTTATGATCATTGCTTTATTGAACCTAAACAACAATATTGTATTGGTTATGCTGGAAGACGTAATGGCTTGAAATACAAACATCATAGTCAACAAATTCGTATGAAATACAAGAATCAATTGATTTCTCATGAAATCGTACCTGAATCTTTAAGTGCAGCTATGGCAAATCAAGTTTATTTACTTAGAGCAAAGAATGAACAAGAAATCAAACGTATGATTCGCTATGTTTTAGAAAAGGATAAAGAATAAGGGATTTTGTGTGAAAACACAAAGTCTTTTTTTAATTCACAAGAAATTAATATACGTTTCATAAAATGATTATTGTGTTATAATAAACGTACCGAGGAGGTCTAGTTATGAAAAAAATATTAATAGCACTGCTTGCTATAGTAATGATAACAGGATGTTCAACAAGTAAAAAAACACAAACTTTATTTGTTGAAAAAAATAAAAAATATGCATTATGTGACACAGAAGGAGATTTAAAAACAAAATTTAAATATACTTCTTATCAAGATGTACAAGATGAAGGATATCTTGTATCAATTGATAAAAAAACAAGTTATATTTCTAAAGATGGAAAAGATGTTATTGCTTATAAAAAAGGGGTGACTCTTTCAGCTTTAGAAAATATGATCGTCGCTAAAGATGGAAAAGGTCTTTATACACTTTATGATTTATCAGGAAAAATCCTTTATAAAGAGAATAAGAAAACAAAGATTTCTTTATACGGATTACCTGTCATCTATAAGAATAAAAAATATTCTGTTTTAGATGGTAATGGTGATGTATTAGTAACATCTAAAAAGAAGATTACTTATGCAAGTGTTTATAACAGTTCTTTTATTTTAGTGGGTTATGAAAAGAAAAGTGTTTTCTACGATACATCTTCCAATAGTCAAATTGATGAAAACGGCTTAAGCACAAAACTTATAGGTCAATATGATATTATGAATCAAGATTATAAAAAAGGGTTCCTTGTTTATGATCAAAAACAAAAGATGTTTGGTTATGTTGATTTAAAAGGAAAGCTTATTTTTGAAAAGAATATTGAAGTAACAAGTTCGAAGTTTAGTGGGTCAACCATTGTAGTAACAAATAATGATCAAATTCGTTTATTCTCGATTAATGGAAAAGAAGATGCTATTGCGACAACGTATTATAAAAATATCAATAACTATTTAGTTAAAAATGCAAGTTATATTTATGGCCCTCATAAATTTGTAGAAAATGGGAAAACAAAAGATGTGACAGGAATACAATTAAATCCTAAAGTATCTTATGTAAATGGAAAGATGTTCCCTGTTTATGTGCAAAATAAAGGGTATCAATATTATACATTTAGTGGAAAAAAAGCCTTAAAGACAATCTTTAAAGATGCTCAAGATTTTGATAAAAATGGTTTAGCTGTTGTTTCTAAAGATGGTGAAAAGTATTATTTAATGAATAAAGATGGAAAGAAAGTTTCTAAAAATTATGTTTCTATTCAATATTTAGATAAAGGTTATTATGCAGCTTATGAAACAAATAGTAAATATGAAGTCATTGATAAAGAAGGACAAGTTGTTATTAATGGTTACTTTATGGCAGAAGGTCAAATCTTTGAATTTGATGGAGTTGTTTATGGTATTTTAAATAAAAGTGGAACAACTTATCTTTATAATATGGATGATCAAGAAAGTGTATTTTCTTTAGAAGGGGAATATGTCTTGTATCAAGATATGTATTTAATGAAGAAAAATCATAAAGCTTATTATGATTTAGAAGGAAATGTTATTTATAAGGAGTAAGAGATGGAATATTATATTGTTATACTTGTAGCTTATGCGATAATTCTACTGGGTATGAAATTTGTATTTTTGGAGATTGAGGGAAGACAAGCAAGAAAAATGTCAAATATACGTTATTTTTTAAAGTATGATGAAAAATTTGGCTATCGTAATCAATTTTCAGTGATTTTTGTAGCTATTCTATGTTATGTTATTGTTTCATTAGAAACAACATTTTCAACAATGTGGTTTTTACAACTCATTGGTTTTGTGGCAGTAGGAGTAATTAGTGATGCTCTTTCACAAGTAGGATCTTATTATTATGGATGTTTCCGTTTTAAAAAAGATATTCAAGAAAGTAAGATTTTGAAAATTGAAATTGAAGAAGCTATTAAAAACCATGGGGATGAATTGATGCAACAAACGATTCCTAGTTATGATAGTCATCAAATCATTCAACAATATTTTCAAGAAGATAAACATCTTGCTGTTGTTTCAGTAGATGGTGGAGAATTTACTTCTCAGTTCCAAGAACTTCCACCTATTACGTATTCAGTGGAATTAAATCCTTCAAAGGCAAGGGAAAAACTTGAAGATAAAGGTATTAAAGTCACAACTTTTACTTCTCAAGGGAAAATGCCTTTTAAAGATGAAAAGATCGATATTGCGGTTAATGAGTTGTCAAATTATGATAAGTTTGAAATGTATCGTATTTTAAAACCAGGTGGTTACTTAGTGGTTGATCAATTAGGAAGTGATAATTATAAAGAAATTATCAATATGTTTATTCCTTTTAAAATCAAAGGTCAATGGAATAAAGAAGCGTGTCAAACAACTTTAACCGATATTGGTTTTGATATCGTAGATAGTTATGAAGATATTGGACGTATTCGTTTTACTTCTTTATCAGCTGTTCTTGCTTTTATGAAAAGTATTTCGCCAGAACGTGTAGAACGTTATGAACAATTCATTAATTTCTATGCGGATGTTTTAAAGAAAATTAAGAAAAATCATTTTTATGAAATTACCACTCATAAGTTTATGGTAATTGCGAAAAAAAGTACAAATGAGTAGATAATTGTTAGATTATCTACTTTTATATTTGTCTATATAAGACTAAAAAATATTGAATTTATCGAATAAATTTTATTTTGTTATGTAAACGCTTTATTTTTTTAGAAAATACCTAGAAATTATAAAAATAAGGTGCTATAATTAATACATAGAAATTTTTAAGGAGGAGTCATATAATGGCAAAAGAATTATCTTTCGTAGTATCTGATCCAGTTGGATTACATGCTAGACCAGCTACTATCTTAGTAAACCAAGCTAGCAAATTCACTAGCAATATTAAATTAGTTTATAATGATAAAGAAGTAAACTTAAAATCTATCATGGGAGTTATGTCTTTAGGTGTTCCTACTAAAGCTACTGTTACTATTGTAGCTGAAGGTGATGACGAAGAAGATGTAATTGCTTCTATTGCAAAAGTAATTAAAGAACAAAAAGTTGCTGAATAATAGCATTAATGAAAAGGGAATCAACATGGTTCCCTTTTTTTATGCTATAATGAATGTAGAGGTGTAAATCATGGCTAAGAAGTTTAAAACAAATGCGCTAAGAATGTTAGATAAAGCAAAAATTCCTTATTCGATTAAAGAATATGAATATGATGAAGAACACTTAGATGGAAGACATGTAGCAAGTCAGGTGGATATGGATCCAAATGCAATCTTTAAAACATTGGTTCTTCATGATCATCATAATGAACATCTTGTATGTTGTGTGCCTGTTTTAGAAGAAATTGATTTAAAGAAACTGGCAAAACTTGCGGGAAGAAAAAGTGTCGAAATGATTCATCAAAAAGACTTATTATCGGTAACGGGATATATGCGAGGAGGATGTTCGCCAGTAGGTATGAAAAAACAATTTCCTACTTATATAGATGAAAGCATTTTAAAAGTGGATGAGGTTGCCTTTTCGGCAGGTAAGCGTGGTTATCAAATGATTGTAAATGTCCAACAAATTTTGACATACTTAAATGTCGAAGTAGGAGATATTATCCGAAAATAATTTGAAAACGGTTACGTTTTTCTGTGGTTTTTGACAAAGAGCTTTGATATACTAATAGAAGAGGTGGTAAAAATGAATTATAACGAAAAATATCAAAAATGGGTTAGTAAAGAAGATTTAGATCCTGCATTAAAAGCTGAATTATTATCAATGGATGAAACTGCAAAAGAAGATGCTTTTTATACAGATGTTGAATTTGGAACTGCAGGGATGAGAGGTATTTTAGGTGCAGGGACAAACCGTCTAAACATCTATGTTATTCAAAAAGCAAATGTAGGATTTGCGAAATACATTGCATCTTTACCAGAAGGTAAAGAAAGAGGTGTTGCTATTGGATATGATAATAGACATATGTCTTATAAGTTTGCAATTGAATCGGCAAAGGTTTTAGCAACTTATGGTATTAAATCATATATCTTTGAATCATTACGTCCAACACCAGAATTATCATTTGCGGTACGTTATTTAAAATGTGCGGGTGGTATTATGATTACAGCAAGTCACAATCCTAAAGAACATAATGGATATAAAGTATATGATGATACTGGATGTCAATTATTACCAGAAGCAGCTGATCAAGTTGTGCAATATGTAAATGAAGTAGATGATGAATTAAATATTAAAGTCTTCTCTGATGAAGAAGCTTATCCATATATGACATGGATTGGTGAAGAAGTAGATGAAGCTTATTATAAAGAAGTAATGGCAATTGAAGTAAATCCTGGAATGGATAAAAAAGATTTCAAAATCGTTTTTTCTCCTCAACATGGAACTTCAAACATTGCGGTAAGAACTTGCTTAACAAGACTTGGATATGATATTGTGCCAGTACTTGCACAATGTGCACCAGATCCAGATTTCTCAAATACAAAATCGCCAAACCCTGAAGTACCTGCTTCTTATGAATTAGCAATCAAAAAAGCTAAAGAAGTAGATGCCGATGTTGTTGTTATTACAGACCCTGATGGGGACCGTTTAGGAGTTGTCGCAAAACATAATGGTGAATATGTTTTAATGTCTGGTAACCAATCTGCAGCTGTTTATTTGGAATATATCTTAAGCCAAATGAAAGAAAAAGGAACATTACCTGATAATGCGGTAATGTATAATACAATCGTTACATCTGATTTAGGAGAACTTGTAGCAAGAAGCTATGGTGTTGATGTTGAAAAAACATTAACAGGATTCAAATTTATCGGAGATAAGATTCGTAAATATGAACAAACTCATGAAAAAACATTTGTATTTGGTTATGAAGAATCTTATGGATGTGTTATTAAAGACTTTGTAAGAGATAAAGATGCTGTTCAAGCTGTTTTAACTGCAGCTGAAGCTGGTAACTATTATAAAAAACAAGGTAAAGATTTAGTAGATGTTTTAAATGAACTTTATGCAAAACATGGTACATTTAAAGAAACACAAATCGCCCTTGCTAAGGCGGGTGCAGCTGGTGCAGCAAGAATTAAAGAAATCATGGACAACTTAAGAAAAGATGCTCCACAAGAAATTGGTGGTGTAAAAGTTGTTAAAGTTGAAGACTATGGAAATAGTACATGTTCTGATGGAACAACAATTCAATTACCAAAATCTAACGTATTAAAATATTACTTAGAAGATGGCTCATGGATTGCAGCTCGTCCTTCAGGAACAGAACCAAAATGTAAATTCTATTTCTCAATTAAAGGAACAGATGCTAAAGATGCAGCTGATAAAACAGAAGTCTTCCATAAATCTATGATGGAAATTATTGGTGAATAATAAAACAAGAGGTCCTAAATGGACTTCTTTTTTTTGGACTAAATATCCATTGAAGAAGAAAAAGAGGAAAGATAAAATAATGATAGATAAAAATTAAATCGTATGGTTAGAAAACGCACAAATTGTCTTTGATAACATGGTACAATAACATCAGAAAAACTCCTTATAAATATGATAAACAATACAACGATTAAAAGAAGTTGTAGAAATGGAAATTATGATGATTTAAGAAACAATCGTAAAATCGAAACAGAAAACTTTATGATGGCGGCCATATTTACACGTACGAAAATTAAAAGAGAAGACTTACCAGAAGGAGATGAAATCAATATGTGCGAAGCAATGGACAGATTATTTCAAAGATTTGAAGATCAAGGAATGGAAAAAGGAGAAACAATTGGAATTGAAAAAGGAAAACGAGAAGAAAAACAAAATACTTTAAAAGACCTACTTAAAGTAAAACTAGGAACCTTATCAAGACCTTTAGAAAAACAACTTACAAATACATCGCTAGAAAAACTAAATGAACTTACATTAAATATATTTAATGTAACAAATGAAGAAGATGTTTTAAGAATTATTGATTAGGTTATACGTATTATTCGTATAGCCTTTTTTTATTTACAAAAATATAATAATTTTTTCTTGTTTTTTACATTCCACACCCTAAAAACGACATTTCGCGACAAATGAAAAAGTAAAGTATCATAAATAGTAAAATATAAATAGACAAGGGAGGTTTTTTATTAATAAATAAATAAGCAGTTTTAAACATAATAATTTTTAATAAGGGGAGGAAAAATAAGTTATGAAGATAAAAATAAAGAAAATAATAGCAAATATACTTACATTCATGATGATTTTTACACAAGTGCCTGTAAATGTATTTGCGGAAAGCTCTGTTAACATTGGGAATTTTCCATTACTCGATTATAGTGAAATTGTGTCTAAGATAAGTAACAGTAATTGGGCTGAAATTGAATCAAAAGATCCTGATAATAAAATAATTAGAATAAAGTTATTAAGTAATATTAATGGAAGACTTTATTTTCATGGTTCGGATAGAACACATATTATATTAGATGCAAATGGAAAAACTATTGATGGTACTGGTTGCAATGAAGCTATATGTATGGAAAATGGTACGAATATGTCAATAGAGTTGATTGGTGATGGAACATATATAGAGGGAGTAAATAATTCGCTCTATGGTGGGTATAACATTTGTTTGAAAAGTGGAACGATTAACGGGTATACATATGATCCAATAAAGGTTTCCTTGGAAGGCGGCTATGATTATTATACAATCAACTCTAATAAAACAGAAAGTTATAAAAATAAAAAATATACAGAATCTCAATTTGTAGGGGTAAGTCGTTTTGAAACATTAACAGTGGTTCCACATAACAATTTTATTAAGCTTACATATAATGCTAATGGTGGTAGAGGTACAATGGCTAATCCTCTAATTGATGATGACGGAAAATTTACTTTTCCTGAATGTCAGTTTACTCCACAAACTGGTTGTCATTTCAAAGGTTGGCGAGTAGAAGGAAATGCAACTATTTATAAAGCAGGCGAAAACAAACAATTTGAATTAAGTGATAACGGAAAAAGTATTAATGCTATTTGGGAAAAACATGTATTTGATCAACAATTAAAAACAGTAAATGGAAGAAGTACATTAGCAAAGGAAGCAACATGTACATCAAACACTAAATATTATAAGAGCTGTAAATGTGGTGTGGTAGGAAAAGAAACATTTGAAGATCTTGGTACAAAATTGTCACATAAATATACAAAAAAAGTAAAGACAGCAGCCTATTTAAGATCAAATGCGACAAACTGCCAAGAACATGCTACATATTGGTATATATGTTCAGTATGTGATGCAAATGCTAAAGATGATAGTAATGCACAAGATAAATATTATACAGATGAAAATGTAGGAAATCATAGTTATTCTCCAAAATGGAACTATGATGATGACAATCATTGGCATGAGTGTACAATTGAAGGATGCAATGAAATTTCTAATAAAGAAAATCATACATATAATCAACAATTAAAAGAAGTAAATGGAAAAAGTACATTAGCAACAAATGCAACATGTGCATCAAACGCTAAATATTATAAGAGCTGTGAATGTGGTGTGCTAGGAACAGAAACGTTTGAAGAGCCTGATACAAAATTGTCACATAGTTATACAAAAAAAGTAAAGACAGCAGCCTATTTAAGATCAAAAGCAACAAACTGCCAAGAACATGATACATATTGGTGCATATGTTCAGTATGTGGTGCAAGTGCAAAAGATGATAGCAATGCACAAAATATGTATTTTAAAGATGATCGAGTAGGTGAACATCAATATTCAAATAAATTATTAAGTGATGATACAGAACATTTTTATGAATGTACTGTAAAAGGATGTACAAGTAAAAAAGGTGCTGAAAAACACAAGGTAAGTGATTGGATTGTTGATGAAAAAGCAACTTTCGAAAAAGAAGGAACAAAACATAAAGAATGTACAGTATGTGGACGTATATTAGAAACAGAAAAGATTCCTAAAAAAGAATCAGGAACTGTTGAAAAGAAAGATGCTGAAAATATTACAATTAATAATAATGTAGATCATTTAAGTAAAAATATTTTAACAGAACAAGAAATTGAAAAAGTAAAACAAGGTGATAATGCACAAATCTATGTAGATGTTAAAGAAGAAGTCAATAAAATAGATTTAGAAAAAGTAAATTCATCATTAGATAGTTATAAACCAGGAAAAGTATATGATATTTCGTTATGGTTAAAGGTAGGAGAAAGTAGACGACAAGTAACAAAAACTAAAGAAAAATTAAGAATGAGTTTAAAAGTAGCAGAAGAACTTATTAACAAAGATAGTAAAGTAAAACGTACTTACAAAATAATGAGAGTACATGAGGGAAAAGTTACTTTCTTAGATGGTACTTATGATGAAAAAACACAAATGGTTACCTTTGAAACAGATCAATTCTCTACCTATGCATTAGTATATAATGATACGAAAGTAGAAACACCTTCTACAAAAGATGATAACAATGATAAGAGAAAAGATGAAATTGTGAATAAAGATACAAAAGAAGAAACGCCAACATCAAAGGAAGATGGAAATAAAGAAGAACCAAAGAAAGATAATCAAACATTAACAAACAAAGAAGCAGTAACACCAACAGTAAAAGTTGAAACAACAAATAAAGAAACTGTTAAAGCTGAAAACAAGAAAGAAGTGAAGAAGGTTAAAACAGGGGATAGAACAAATAGCGTGCTTTATTTGGGGTTATTTGGTTTTAGTTTATTGATTATTTATTGTATTGTGATGAAAAAGTTTATTAGATAGTAAAATTATAAAGGAGTCTCTTTGGGTAATTTAAAATAACGAGGGGTTTCTCATGAGAGTGTAAGAGAGTGTAAAATAAACTGTGTTCATCAGGGCACGCGCCCCTGACTTACGCAGTTTATTTTACACTCTCTATTATTATCATATTGTCTTATGGACTGGATAACATCTCGCCTGCCAAAGTTAGATGTTTATCCATTTTTTTTCTGTAAATTTTTTTGACCTTAAGAATATGAAAAATGATTTATGAAAATAACAAAATAGACATCAAGAAAATAACCCAAAAAAATTAACGGCCAAAAGTAAAATCCAGGAGCTAGATGCCCTTGGTTTATTTATAGCTTGAGAAATCTCCACGTTTTTTAGTTACTCTTTATATTAGACACTTTATTTGGCTTTTAGGATGCCTAGTAATAATAGATTGCCTTTCTCACTTAGCTAGTAGAAATTGTTTTTCATAAGTAAGTATTGAATTTGTTATTTGTTTAAAGGCAACAAGCGTTGACATACTAATATATTTTTGCGCTTTATCCATAATCTTCATACCTGAATGTCGATGATTTGTTCTCTATTTTTGTTCAGCTAAAAATAGTGGTAAATCTCTCTTTTTACTGATCTATATAGGTGATATATATTTGATTGTATGTTTCCAAAAAAATGTATTCAACAATTTTATTTTATGCTTTTCCTTTGTATAATCTACAGCACTGTTTTTTAATTGTGTTAATTTTTTTAAGCGTAAAAAGGTTCTATCACCATCACAATTAATAACAGTAGATGCATTAAATATACATTTTTCTTTAAGATAACTTTCAATAGGTTCACCTTTATAATTAGGCAAAGTATGAAATTTGATGTATTGAGGATATTTGTTATCTTCCAAAGTTAACAATACAAAAAGCGAGGGTTGTTTATTTTCAAAGCCCGTCCCACATTTTTTACAAATAAGGAGATAACCATTCTTTCTTTTGACTAAGTAATAATTATGATAATTACATTTATCGCAAGAAAAGCTAGTAGGCTGTTTTAAATTCAAAAAGAAATTGATTTGTTGAATTTATTGAGAAAATCTTTTTATGAAATCAAATAAACAATCTTTTTTAGGGTTTATAGTATTCATAATTTAATCCTCAACTTTCTACTATTTATATTGTAGAACAAATAATTAAGTGAGGAGGCTTAAATAAGATTTTTAACACTATATATGTCAATTATGAGAAAAGTGGTCTTTTATTTAACGTAATACAATGATAAAATAATAATGAATTGAAAAAGAAAATTTTAGATAATCTCCTTTTTTTTGCATTTCACTCCTAAAAAGCAACATTTCACGACAAATAAAAAAACAATGATTAAAAAGGAGTAAAATAAAACTGTATAATTGTAGAGTTTTATACAATTATTTTAAAAAACACATAAAGGAGGGAATTCAATTGAAAAAAACAGTTTTGATATTTATTAGTCTCTTTTTCATTGTTGCTTCCATTCCTATGTATCAATATGTTAAGAAAAAAGAAGCAGATTATAATAAAGAACAAGCTAAATTACAGTCAAAAAGTAAACAATATTATAATAAAGCTTTTGATTGTTATCAAAAGAATCAACTTTATGAGGCAAAGCAAAATCTAGATCAATCGTTATCTTATTATAAATATGATAAATCTTATATTTTAAGAGCCGTTATTTATGAAGAATCTAATCAATTAGATAAAGCTATTGAGGATTATGGGGAACTTATAAAAATAGATGAAAAGAATAAAAAATACTACAACAGTAGAGGTTATTTATATTATAAACAAAAGAAATATGATCAAGCGTTAAAAGATTTTGATCAATCATTAACGCTTAATAAAAATCAAAAAGATATTCAATATTATACAGGGTTGATTTATCAAATAAAGAAAGAATATAAGAAATCATTAGAAGTTATTAATGAATTAATAGCTCAAGAAGAAAATGATGATTATTATATTTTAGCTGCAGAAGATTATTTCTATTTAAAGAAACATAAAAAAACAATTGAAATGATTAATAAGTGCACAAATAAAGATGAATATTTATTGGAATTATTAGGGGATAGTTATTATGAATTGAAAGATTATAAATCAGCTTTAAATTACTTAAATCAAGTAACTTCAAGTAAAAATGTTTATTATAAGCAAGCACTTTGTTATTACTATTTAGAAGATTATGAACAAGCTTTAGTCTATTTTGGTAAATATGATGGAAATGATAAAAAAATCCAAAAGATAATTGAAGATTGTAAAAAACAAGAAAATGTTATTCAACAAGAGGGTGTAACAAATGAAAATACGCAAAGTAGTGGAATACAAAAAGAAAGTGATTATATTGAATCAAATAAAGAACTTTTAAAATATGAAAACTACAACAAAGCGGTTAAATACTACGAAGGAAAGAATTATGAACAAGCTATTGTCTATCTAAAAAAATACATAAAAGAAACACAAAATCAGGAAGCAAAATATTTTTTAGCTTATTTATATCATCTTAATGATCAAGTAGATCAAGCAATTCAGATGTATAGTGAATGTATTGATCGCGGTATTCAAAAAGGAAATTGTTATTACAGTCGAGGAATTTTGTATTTACAAAAAAAGGAATATAAAAAAGCAGTCAATGATTTTCAAGATTCTTATGATTTAGGAATAAAGAAAGATTATTCGAAGTATAACCAAGGTGTTGCTTATATGAATCAATCTTTATTTAAAGAATCGACGAAATGTTTTATTGAAGTAAGAGATACAAGTTCTAATGAAGAGCTTGTATCAAAAGCAAAAGATATTTTATCAAGGTACTATGTAACATAAAGGAAAGGAGGGGAAGAAGATGAAAAAAAGGATACTTAATTTATTAATTGTGTTTTTAATGATCGTACTTTCAGGAAATGTTTATGCACTTGATACAAATTATAAAGTCAACGATCAAACTTATTCAACACTTGAAGAAGCAGTAGGAGCAATCAACATTGGGAATGAAAATGAATATGTTTTAACGATTCCTGATAAAGAAGAAACACTTAATTTAGATGGACTACAAAAATCAATTACAATAAAGCAAGAAAAATTAGTAAATCAAGAGAGTTCGAGTTTAAAGGAAATTATTGTTTCTAATTCAACTGAAAATCAAATTGAAGTTAAACTTGAAAACATATCACCTACAAAAGCAAACTTAAAAAACACAAAACTTGTTTTAGGTGATGCGAATGATGCTTTAGAAATTGATAAAAGGTCAACGAGCTTTAGTGTAGATACTGGTGATGGCCAAGATACGGTAACTTATCCTTTTAGTTCTCTGGATACAACAAATGTTATAAATTGTGAAAAGTTTATTTCTACAAGTGATACATTAAATATAAAAGAGAATAAAATAATTAATAAGGATGAACAAACAGGAAACGTTGTTATTGATCAAATGTATTTTACACAACTCACAAAATTAATTGTTGAAGGTCAAAATATTGAAGTAACTTTAAATACCCCAATTTTAGAAATTGATCTTGGTGGTAATAAAGCAATCGTAAATAGTGTTGAAACCATGACAATTAAAAATGGGAATGTTGTTGATAATACAAATGTTGATAAAGTATATGAAAACAATAAGCTCAATAATCTTACATTAGAGGATATTTCTAATTTAGAAATTAAATCAGGACAATTAAGTGTTACAGATTTAAATGGGGTTGTTGAAAAAGACAATGATAAAAGTGTTGTTACTTTATCAAATAGTACAATGAAGATCGTTTATGATGGAAATCAACTTTTATTAAATAATACAGAGATTACATATACTATTCAAAATCAAGAATTAGAATATACGATTCCTTATCAAAATGCTGATATTAGTATTAATAATGATCTTGTAAGTATTATTAATAAGGATAATCAAAATCAAAAAATTCAATTTAAAATCAAGGGGTTACAAAAACTGATCTTAAAAGGAAATGAATTTGATAATACCTATACTTTTTCAATGAATACATCTGTTGGTTTAAATGTAACAATCAATGGAGAATCGGGAAATGATACATTAAATATTGTTAATCAATTAGAGGGTTCAAGTATTTCTTTAGAAATTGATATGGAAAATGTGAATTTAATGAATTCAGATTCTACAAATAAAAGTGTTAATGTAAATTCATTAGGGTTTGGTGGAACAACTTCAAATATTGATTCTACTGGATTTGATTACAATGTATCAGGAATATTTAATATTGATTTAAGTTATAGTGTAGACAATACAATGAATCCTAATATTAAAGAACATGTTTCTTTAAGAAATGGACAAATTCAAGCAAATGAAATTAAGATAAATGCTCTTGCTAATGCAAACATTAGTGGTAAAACAAATTTAGCTGGCTTGGCAAATGTCAATATGAATATGGGTGTCGAACTTATTCTTGAAAACATGAAATTAATTTCACAAGCAGGAATTACCATTAAGGCAGGGATTGAAGTAGATGCCCAAGTTTCTACTGGAACAGGAACTTCTCATCTGGCAGTCATTACGTCATATGCTGATTTAAAAGCATCAATCATTATTAAAAATTCAACATTAGAATCTCATGGAGCTGTTTCTATCGAAAGTGAAAATGCATTTAAATCAAGGATGGAAAGTACAGGTAATCATGGAGAAGGTCAATCAAAAGATAGTGGTGGTTATGTTGTTTTCAATATCTTTAAACAAAATGCAGATGTTTATGTACAAGCAAAAATTATAACACCTCAAGATCTAACAATTAGAAGCAATGTGATTACAAATCACAGTTTATCATCTACGGTTGCTCAAGATGGAGTTTCTGGAACAGATGCTGCTAAAACATTACAAACATTATTAGAAGAATTAAAAGGTAAAGTAGATAGTGATATTGTAAACAAATTATCTAATTTATTGATTTCTGTTCTTGGTACAGAAAATTCGATAGATTCAACTTTGAGCAGTACAAAAATTAGATTACTTGGACAACAAGTTGGAGCTGGTGTTTTCAATTATGGAACAATCAATAACAAAGCTCAATTTCTAGCTCAAGAAGGAACAAATATTAGAAATTTAAAGATTCTTGCAGATAGAAGAACAATGACAAATATTCAAGTAGATGGAAGTGCAGTTAGTGAACAAGGATATTTTTCATCAAAAGGATATGGAGCTGGATTTGGTTTGAATTATCTTCACATCGATCAACTTGCTTCATTGATGGAAAATTCAAGTTTTGCTGCACAAGCTTTAAATATATTAAGTAATGGTCAAAATGAATATATTTTAAATGTCAAGGCAGGCTATGTTAAAGAAGGCTTTGGAACAGGTGGTGCTATTGCTGGTCAATATATTTATTTGAAAAATGAAGCTTTAATGAATACAACAAGTTCAATTCAATTATCATCAATGGCTGTAAAGGCTATTGAAAATTCAACGATGAAAATGAATTGTGGAACACAAGAAGGAGAAACCAAAACAGTTGGAAGTTCCATTGGTCTTGTCTTCTTCATTGATCAAGTCAAAGCTTATGTTAATAAAAGTACATTAAGAGACTTGACTCAATTAGAGGTTATTGCTGAATCAGATTTGAATTCACAATTAAATTTAAGAGCAGGTGGAAATGGAGGAACATCTGTTGCTCCAGCATATGCAATTCATACAGTCTTAAGTAATGTTGTTGCACAAATGGATGCGAATGTTTCTACAAATGGAAATGTTTCTTTACTTGCTAAAAGTGACAAATATCTCAATACAGAAGTTATTAGTGATTTAATGGCTGAGTGTCCTGGTAAAGGAACATCTATTGCATTAAATGTTGTTAGTGGTTATTTACGTTCCTTATTAAATGGAGATATAAATGCAAGAGATGTTAAGGTCAATACATATCACGTTCTTAGAAGTGCTGTTTACACATTAGCTTCTCCCGATGGATCAATCGATGAAGATGATCAAACAACACTTGAAAAATTAAAACCAAACAATTTATATAATAAAGCAAAAGAATCGATTCAAAGTAGTTTAAACCAATTTAAAGAAACAATTAGTAACTTTAATATTATGGATGCTTTATTTGAAGTGAGTTTTGATACAACAGAAGGAGAAGTTCAAAAAGCAGGTACACTTGCTATCCAATTATTTAAAGGAGATGCACTTGCGCAAGTAAATGGTACAATCAATGCAAGTGGCAATGTAGAAATTATTAGTGAAGGTGCTATGAATAGTTTTGTTCTTTCTTCTGCTAATACAGGTGAAGGAACAAGTAAAGCAAGTGGAATGGCTATGGCGGTTATTGCAGGGAATTATCAAAATTATGCAGTCATGTCAGGAAGCATTCAACGTGCAAGTTCCCTTACAATTGAAAGTAAAGGAGTGGCAACAAGTAAAAAAGATGAAGGTGGAGGAATAATTACAAACGATGTCAATACGTTCTATATTAATTCTTTATCTGGTGCAACAAGTGATGGTAAAACAACAGCTGGTGCTGTGACTCTTGTTTATTTAAAACAAGACTACCAAGCTGTTTTAGAAGGAAAGACAGCAGTAGATAATAACATCGTCGTTAATTCTATTATTAAAGAAAAAATTATCAGTAATGCTTTATCACAAGCAAGTCATAATTTTGGTATAAGCGTTGGCTGGAAAAATAAGGTTAAAGGAACAGGTATTGGTGTTGTTATTAATTTTATTGACACATCTTCAAAAGCTATTATTGGTGGAAAAAATAATTCAATCGATATTAAAGCACATTCGATTGATGTCAAATCAATCTATCAAACAGATATTAAAGCTAAAGCTGAAATTGGTGGCGAAGGAAAAACAACAACAGCTATGGCTACTTTGGATGCGGGTGTTTTAGTCAATATAATTAATCCTGTGATCTATGCAAAAATTGATAACGTCAATTTAGATGTTTCAAATGAGGTCAATGTTCAAGGTAAATATTCAGGTAGTACAAGTGGGGAAGTTTCAGCAGAAGCTGTTTCTAACGGTAAGTCTAAAGGTGGAGCTGTAACTGTTCTTTATATTGAATCAGATATACAATCTTATGTAAATGCTAGTGGAAAAATACAAGGTGCTTTAAATGTAGATGCTCTTGCTAATGTGTATAACACAATTGATGCCGAAGCATCGGCAGAAGGTGCTTTGTTAGGAGATTATGCAAGTGTTTTAAATATCGATTTAAAACAAGAACTTAAATCACAAATAAAAGGGAAATCGACTCCTTTATCAAGTCTTGCTGGAAAACTTGCTGGAAAACTTGGTAATAATCCAGGAACATCTTTAAGTTCTGGTCTACTTACAAAAAAAGATATCAGTACACCAGATCAAGCAACTCAAGAAAAAGGAAAAACTCAAAAAGGAAAAGAAGTAAGTATTGCAGCAGCTGTTGCGTATATGAACTTAAAGCATGGAGTTTATGCAAGTGTTGTTGGTAATTCTTTAGAGGTGGGAAGTTTAAAAGTAGAAGCAAGCAATCATTCAAATTATAAAATTAAAGCAGTTGGAAATTCTGAATCAAATGGAAAATCTGCTTCTTTAGGAATTGGTTTGATTTTAAGTGAAAATAGAACACAAGCAAGTTTAGGTGGAATTTTAACATCTAGTGGTAATATTGATATCAATTCAATTTACATGCAAAATTATGATCCTAATTATATCAATGATCTTGCAATTGAAGTTTATACAACAGCAAAAGCGAAATCTGATAAAGGTACGAAACAATCTAATGCAATCACTGTATCAGGGGCTGGTGTCTATCTTGAATCAAACGATCAAACAACTGCAAAAATTGATTCAAATTCAACAATCATAGCAAGAAATATTTCTATTAATGCCCTAGAAAAATCAAAATATGCAATTCGCGCATGGGCTTTTGATAAATCAGAAGAAAACAATAGTAAAGGTGTTGGTATTGCTTTTGCTATGTTAAATGTTAATGGAAGTGTTTTATCGTATGTTGATGATGGATCAAGTATTAAAGCAAATGATTTAAGTTTATCAAGTTTAAAACCAGATGTAGATGAACAAAAATTTGAATTAAATTTAGATTTTAGTGGTTTTAAAGGAGATATTGAAAATTTAAACCTTGAAGGTTTAAAAGATAACGTTATAAATAATTTATTAAAATTAACAAAAGTTTTTTCAATGCACAATTATTATATTGATGTCATTGGTGGGGGCTCAACAGAAAATGGTGGTCTTGTTGCAACTGGTTCGGCGGGAGTCTTAACATTTAAAGATAAAATGAAAAGTTATATTGGAAAGGATGTAACACTTAATTTAAATGGTAAATTAACTTTAAATGCGAATAATGATACTTCTATTTTAATGATCAGTGGAGCACTTTCTAAAGGCGGAAAAGCTTCAATTGGATTAAATACTTTAGTTTATATTAATGAAAATGAAGTAAGTACTTATATTGATGAAAGAAGTACTATTAATGCATCAAGTACTGAAATGAAAGCATCAGACAATAAATCACTTATGCTTCTTAGTCTTACAGGAGCTCTAGATGGTGATAAGGTTGCTCTTGGTGGAGCAGTTAATACTATTCTTTCTCAAAATAAAGTAAGTACAGAAATTAAAGATAATGTTCAATTAACAACAAATGGAGATATTTCTTTGATTTCTGAAAATAATTTAAAAGGTAAAAACTTAATGTTTAATATTGAAGATAGTAATACAGCAGCAGTGGGAGCAAGTGTTGCATATATCGATATATTAAATAAAACTTATACAAATATTGGTAACAATGTTGTTATTAAAGGACAAGTAGATTATGCGGGTTACTTATTATTAAAAGCACTTGCGACAGAAGATTTAATGTCTATCTTATTTGGGGCAGGTAATTCTGATAAAGCTGCTATCAATGCATCTGTTGCTTATAAAAATATTACAAGTGATACACGTGCGACTATTGGTAATGGTTCAACTATTAAGGTTTCGCATTTAGATATGTTGGCAGAAGATCATACGAAGATGATAGGTGTTATCGGTGGCATTACAATAAGTAAAAAAGTTGGTATTGGTGGTGCAAGTGATGTTAATGAATTTAACAAAAAAGTTTACGCACATATCGGTAATAGCAAAGTTAATGTTAAATATAATTTAACGGCTAAGGTCAATAGTGAAGATTATATCTTATCAATTGTTGTTGGTCTTGGTGGCGGAAGTAATGCAGCTGTTACAGGTTCTGTTCCAGTAACAACAATTAAAAATGATTTAGATGTGCATATTGATAGTGATGAAGAAATTCTTGTGGGTGGAGACCTTGTTGTTGAAGCAACACAAAATGATACACTTATTATTTATGCGGGGGCCATTTCTGGTAGTAAAACAGCTGCGGTTGGTTTATCAGCAACAAACGTTATTATCAGTGGTCAAATTAAAGCTTATTTAGATGTTAAAAATATAAATGCAAATTCAGTAACTATTCTAACAAATAAAAAAGATAAATTCTCATTTGGTTCAATTGCTGGTTCTGTTTCAAACAGTGTTGCTGTTACAGGAGCTGAATTAACAATTCTTGTAAACACAGCAATGTCAAGTTATATCGCTGATGATTCAAATCTATCAATCACAAAATCATTAACAATCAAAGCAAATCATGAAATCGATAGTACTTCATCAACAGGACAACTTGCTGGTGCATCTACAGCAGCTATTGGCGCAGGTGTTCTTGTTTATAAATTAGAATTGTCGGTAAATAGTTATGTAGGAAATAATGTAAAAGTATTAAATGAATTAGAAGGACCAATTATTATTGTTGCTGATAGTAAAAATAAATTGTTATTTGTTGTTGTAGGAGCTGCAATTTCAGGAACAACAAGTGTCAATGGAAATGCAGCAACAATCCTTATTACAAATAAAGTAAATGCTTTTGTTGGAAATTCTTCAACACTTCAAACAAATGGAAATATGCTTATTTATGCAAATGATCAACAAGATTTAAATGCTGATTTAGGTTCTGCAGCGGTTGCTGGAACAGCAGGAATTAATGTTTCAGCTCTCGTTATTATCTTAAAATCTGAAACAAAATCAGGTATTGGAGATGCAACCAAGATCATTGTTAGAGAAAATGATGAAGGAATTTCTTACAATGGAAAGACATATACAGGATTGAATGTTTTAGCTCAATCAACCCAAAATATCCAAGGAGTTGCAATTACTGCTGTTGGTGGTACTGCTGCTGTTAATCCAAATGCCCTTGTGATGATTTTAAATAATAAAGTCATTGCTTCAATTGGAACAGGTGCAGTTATTACATGTGGTGCAGATGTGTCAATTCAAGCATTAAGTACTATTTCATTAGATGCAACTGTTGGTGGAGCAACGGGTGGACAAGCAGCTGTCAATCCAGGTGTAATTTATATTTCATCAAATAAAACAATTCAAGCACTTATTAATGGAACAATCAATGCAAATAACATGGATATATTAAGCTCTTCAAAGGCAACATATAGAGGTGTACTTGCAGGAGCAAGTTTTGGAGAAGTTGCCGTTAATGCGATTACGCTTGTCTTGATTATTGATGATACAATTGAAGCTAAAGCAGATACTGCTTCTAGCTTAATTGGAAATAAAGTTCAGGTAAAAGCATATAACTATGTAAACAATGCAATTGCGAGTGCCTCAGTGAGCGGTGGTCTTGCTGCAGTTGGAGCGCAAGCAACAGTTTTAAAAATGACATCCAATGTCCATGCCTCTATTTATCATGTTCGTACAAATACATTAAATGTCATTGCTGATAGTAATGAACAACTAACAGTTTATGCAACAGGTGCAAGTGGTGGTCTTGTTGGTGTGGCAGGTAGTGTTACAGTTGTTATTCTTAAAAACAACATGTCTGCAGGTATTCTGGCAAATGCAGAAGTGAATGCAAATAACATCAATATTCAAACAAATGATGGACTTACATTAGATGCTCTTGCTGGTAGTATTGCTGGTGGTGCTGTTGGTGTAGGGGCTGCTGTCAATGTTATTATTATTAGAAATACAACACATAGCTTTATTGGTGAAAATGTTGTAATAAATGGAAATTCACAAAACAACGCATTACGTGTTTCTGCAACTACAGATGTCATGAGAAAAATTAATGCAAAAGCTGTTTCTGGAGCAGCTGCTGGAGTGGCAGGTAGTACAAGTATTTTAGTTATTAATATTGGTAAAGCTCTTGATAATGATATGAATAAAGCTTTATCAGATAGCAAAAATAATACAAATCGTATTGAAGGAATTCAAGAAAGTTTAAACGCTTCTAAAAATAATTTACGTTTAGATTCAAAATATATGAGCTTAGATCAACTTGATGTTAATATTTTAGGAGATATTCAATCAAAAGAATCTAAGATTGAAGATGCTAATAGTGTAACCGTTGGACAAGGTGCCACTATTAATACAAATGATTTTGTCTTAATTGCAAAAGATAATACACAACTAGATGCTATTTGCGGTTCAGCTGGTGTTGGTCTTGCAAGTGTTGGAGGAGCTGTTAGTGTCATTACTATTGGTAATAATGTATTTGCCTTATTCGATGGAACAGTAAATACAACAAATAGTATTCAAATTCAAGCAATAAGTGATCAATCAACTTATAAAGTATCTTCTATTAGTGGTGGTGCTGGTTATGTAGGTTCACTTGGTGCAAATGTGGCTATTTTAAATATTAAGTCACAAGTAAAAGCTCTTTTACAAAGTCATGCACAACTAAATGGATTTAAATCATTATCTATCCTTGCTAAATATGCAAATGATTCAGGTGATATGATTCAAATTATAGTTGGTTCAACAAATGCTTCACTTGGTTTAAGTGCAGGAGCAACAGTTTTAACAGTGAAAAATAATGCAAATGTTGCTGTTGAATTTGCGGATAACGTAAACATTGATGCTTCACAAGGAGACATTGATGTAGAAGCTTATACGAAAAATGGTATGAATATAAAAGGTTATTCTACTGCAGGTGGTATTGTTAGTGGTGATGCCCTTGTACTTGTCATTGTAACAAGTAGTCAATCATCAACACTTATTGGTGGACTTTATATAAGTGCTAAATCATTAAAAGTTAGAAATAAAGTCATGCAACCAATTATGATAACAGTTGGACAAGCAAATGTTGGAGGAGCAACAGCGGGAGCTTTAGCTCTTACCGTAACAAACAATGTTCGAATCGAAAATAAACTTTTTGGTACGATTACAACATTTGGAGATATTACCCTTATAACACTTTACAATAGTGATGCAAATGGTAATAAATTGCATGATACAACCATCAATGCTACAACACTTTCTGGTGGTTTTGCTGGTGGTACAGGTATTGGTGAAAACATTACTGATAACTCTGTTATCAAAAATACACTTTCTGGAACAATTAATGCTAAAGATATTCAATCTCTTGTTGCTGCTTACTTACAAATCGTTGTAAGCAATGTAGGAGGTAATGCTGGTGTTTACAGTGGAAGTGTAAAAGTAATTATTTTAAATATTCAATCAACTATTACAAATGAAATTGCAGATAATGCTAAAATAAATGCAAACACAGTAGATTTAACAAATTTAATTAGAACTTTTGAAAAAGTATCTATTACGGGAGTAAGTTTTGGCAACATAAGTGTTGGTGTAACTTCTATTACCGCAACAATCAATCCAACCCTTACTATTCAAGTTGGAAATAATGCGGAAGTGAAAGCCCAAGATATTCGCTTGAAAAACTGGTACAACACAAATCCAGTTTCTTCATCAAATTCTAAACCTTCATCTCTTGAAAATGTAGGCATTGAAATTCATACAACGTCAATGAGTGGAGCGTTAGTAGGGGTACAAGGAACAATTACAATTATTAATCACAATACAAAAGTTCAAACAATTATTAATAGAAATGGAAAATTGATTGCAGGTAATTCTATTGAAATTATTAATTATGGAAGTTTTGATGCAAAGAGTGATTATAATTCTTTACAAGTTGGTTTTGTTTCTATAGGAGCTAATGTTATCGAAGTTAATTTAAGTGGTACAGTAAGCTTAGTTATGCAAGAAAGTAGTACACTTTCTGCAGGTGGAGACGTTTCTTTAATTACTTTAGGTTACGGATGTTTAGTTTTAAATACATCGCAAGCATCAGGTGGTTTAATTAGCGGTGGAGAAAATAGCATTACACTTAAGGGAACTTATACAATCAAAACAGAATTAAATAATTCAGTAAAAATTATTTCAACAAATGGAACAATTACCCTTTTAACAACAGGGTATGTAGATGTAAATGCAAAAGTTGAAGGAAAGAGTCTTTCTGGAATAAGTGTTGGTGCTTCTCAATTTACAAATAGTAATAAAACAGAAGTATCTATTGTTACAGGAGAAGGTGTTCAACTTCAAACAGCTGGCGATTTAGTAATCAATGTTTATTATCTTGGAAGCTATGATATTACTCTTATAACTTCAGCAGGAACATTGGTTGGTGCTATTGCCAATAAATTAGTTTTAAATGATACAAGTGATGTTGTTATTACAATTGGAATAAACAATATTCTAAAAGGTAAAACAATTGATATTAGTACGTTAAAAGCATACGATCACATTACTGTAAATGTTGAAGGAGTTATTAATGGTATTATTACTTTAGGTCGATCTGAATTAAATGCTACGATTGGTGGTCGCGTTGAAACAAACATTCAATCAGGTACACAAATAACAAGTACTTTTGATATGGCAATTGCTTCTTATGTTGATTTTGAAGGAATAAGTTTAAGAAATCATGCTGGAACAGAAGTAGCTCTTGCTTCAAATTCAAAAGCATCTTCTTATCTTACAATTACAGGACAACCAAAAACTATCTTTGGTAATAATGTTATTTTAAATAGTAATGGTAATGTTAATATCATTGCTCGAATTGAAAATATTAAAGCAGAACTTTATACAGAAAGTCCAGTTGTTAAAGAATTCGCAGGAAGTAATACTGTTTCGGCAGAAATGACATTAAATTTAGATATTTTCGTTGATTTAGGAGATCATATTTCAATAACTGCATCAAGAGATCTTAATATCATCGCAGCGGTTAAAGCTTTAGATTTATATGTTTATTCTTATTCTAAAGTATATGCTGCTGATACAACTACGAAAGCAAGTTCAACAATTAATATTCAAAATGTTCAAATTGAAATTATTGGCGAAAATGCTAAATTAAGTGCTTATGGTAAATTAAATATTCAAGCTCTTACAGGAGAAGATATTAAAGTGCATACTTATGCATTCTCTGAAATTGGCGCAGGGGTTACTGGTAAAGTTTACGCAAATTCTATTGTTAACCTTTCAATTGTTTCTCGTATTTCCTTAACAGGTACAGGAGAATATTCAGGAAAAGATATTTATATTTATGCACAAGCACCAATTGAAAATACTCAAAATTTCAATCGTGAAACACATTGTGAATCTAAGACAGTCGTTAATTATGTTCATAAAGCAATTACAAAAGTGATTGAAGTAGTTGAAAAGGTAACACAAAAGATTACAAAATGGTTACCATGGCCATTAAATCATTTAGTTAAATGGATTGTTAAGACTGTTACAAAACTTGTAACGATTGTAGAAGATATTATTGTTAAAGAAATACTAGGTAGTGAAGTTAAAGAAAATGTTTCAGGAAATTTTGCTTCTTCTTCAGATATTTATTTAGAAGGAACACTTTCTTATGGAACATCTACAGGTATTCATATTACGATTGATGAAAATGAAAATATTACTGGACCAGATGGAATTCAATATCGTAAAGATGGAAATAATATTTATCTTGATCAATTAGGTTCGTTAAGTAGTGGAACATGTAAGATTATTTCAGCGACAGGGACTCTTAGAGGAAAACTTGTTATTAAAAAGAAGGCAACATTATCTAATATTACAATTGAAAATAATTCATCATATAATATTTTTATTGGTGATTTAGATCTTACAAATAGTTCAAATATAGAAAATGCAGATTATTTAATTCAATGTTATGAAGAAAGAAATGGATTAAAATCTGATTATAAAATTACTGAAGAATTTGATGGAACGGTTGCACAAACTGTTATTTCAATTACTTCAAGTAAAGAAAATTCAAATATTTATTTCAATGGAAAGATACATTTAGCGAACGCTAAATTAGTCATTGATACAAAAGGAAACACTTATACAACAAGTCAAGCAGAACTTATCGTAGGAAGCATGGATGCAATCTTTAAAAATATGGGAAGTAAAGACCAATCATTTAATGTATTCTTCACATCACAAGATGGAACAAATGAAGAAGCACGTCTTTCATTGAGAGGAAGTAATGCTTATTTAGTAGCTAAACTTTATAACATTGTTGACAATCTTGAACAAGACAACACAACTGAATTAGTACTTATCATTGAACAATTTGTAATCACTGGAAATTGTGAATACACAATTCCAAGTGCAACAATTTCAGATGGTTTCTCTAGTGAAGATGTGACTTACGAAGTAGTTAAAGTAAAGAAAGTAGAAATATATAAAATTATTAAATTAGATGACAATAAAAATCCAATTTTAGATAGTAATGGTGATTATATCTATGAGGATCTTATTGTTGAAAAAGAAGAAAATGTTTTAAAAGAAGTTATCAAAAACAGAGATACTAATATAAAATATATTTCAGGTCTTATTCGTTTTATAGGAACAAATGAAGCAGAAAACTTTGTATTAAATGATATTTCTACAGATACACAAACACGTATTGTTTTTGAAAAGGATTCAACAATCAAAGCAAATACAGTAACAATTAATATTAATGGTTCTATTCAATCATTTAATGATACAACATATGATATCTTAGCGAATAAAGCTTATCTTCATGCAAAACAAGAAATTAAGAATTTAAGATTAGATGTTTCTAAACTTGAAGCTACAACAGATAAAACAATCACATTAATCAATAACGTGGATAAAAATGTTGTGGTAAATCTTCAAGCAAAAAAAGATATCAATGTAATATTAGGAAATACAGTTATTGAAAAAATCTATGCAAATGGAAACATTGATCTAAATGCAAAAGATGTTACAGTACAAAATGATGAACTTCATATAAAAGCTAATAAGTTAACTGCAAACGTAAATACATTTGGAACAAGTGAACATAAGATTCAAACAGAAATCAATACACTTGATTTAGAATCAGCTAAAAATGTTTACATGAACCAAAATGGTGATTTATATGTAGAAAAACTTGATGTCGGTGAAACAATTGATTTACAAGCACAAGATACAACAATCAAAGAAATGTCAGGAAAAGATATTAAACTTGATGTTGGAAACATAAGCTTAGGTACAATCAAAGCAACAGAAAAAATTGAAATGAAGGTTTCAGGTAATGTTACAGGAGATGAAAGAGAAGGATATCATCTTGAAACACCAGTTCTTGATAAAGTTGAAATTACAGGTGGTTTTGGAACGTTAGATCAACCTATTAAGACAAACATTGATGTTATCAATTTAATCGTTTCTAGAGATTCAGATATTTGTATATCTAATAATTTAGATAAGACACTTATAATTGATATAATTGAAGCTACAAATGGATGGATTCAATTGGTTGCAGGTGAAATCATTATTGATCATTTATTATCTAAAAACTTATCTGTTTCAACAGAAGGAGATTTAACACTAGATGATCTTAATATTTATGAAAGAGTCATTTTAAATATTGGTGGTAATGTTCAAGCAATTCAATCAACTAATAATTCTCTAACAGCACAAATGCTTAATGGAAATATTAGAGGATTCTTTGGAACTAGTGAAATGCCAATTCGTTTAAAAACAGACTGTATTAGCTTAGTTGCAAATAACGATATTTATATAACAAACTTAAAGAATACAGACGATGATCAAGATTATATTGTTGATCAACTTGTATCGAATAATGGAGATGTCGTATTTGAGCATGTTGATTCGTCAGTAAATATCAACAATATTAAAGGAACAAATGTTACTCTTAAAAATAATGATGATATTATTGCACATATGATTGAAGCAAAAGAAACATTATCTATTAAGACACCACAATCTTTTAAATCAATTGATGAAGATGGAAGTATTAAAGCTAAAAAATTAATCATTAATGCAGGTAAGAAGGTTAAAGTTGTAAATGGTGATGTTGAAAATGCTGAAATTTATGTAAATGATGGTACGATTGATTTTATAAACAATCTTGATAAAGATATCACTGTCAACATAGAAGCAAAAAAAGATATCAATGTAATATTAGGAAATACAGTTATTGAAAAAATCTATGCAAATGGAAACATTGATCTAAATGCAAAAGATGTTACAGTACAAAATGATGAACTTCATATAAAAGCTAATAAGTTAACTGCAAACGTAAATACATTTGGAACAAGTGAACATAAGATTCAAACAGAAATCAATACACTTGATTTAGAATCAGCTAAAAATGTTTACATGAGCCAAAATGGTAATTTATATGTAGAAAAACTTGATGTCGGTGAAACAATTGATTTACAAGCCAAAGATACAACAATCAAGGAAATGTCAGGAAAAGATATTAAACTTGATGTTGGAAACTTAAGCTTAGAATCAGTAACTGCGTTAGATACAGTTAATATTCAAACAACAGGAGATGTCACAGGAAATAGCTCACAAACAGGCTATCATTTAGGAGCCGAAAGTATTCATATTCAAAGTGCAGGATCAATTAATAATCTAAAAACAGATACAAATAGATTAGATGTTGATGTTGAGGGTAATATAGAAATTACAAATAATCCTGCAAAAGAAGTCAATGTTAGAATGATTGCTCAAGGACAAATCAAGGCAACATTAGGAAATGTTATCTTAGAAAACATTTCAACAAATGGAAACATTAAACTTCATGTTGAAGATTTAGTTGTAGAAAATAATCAACTATATCATTTAACAGCTAATGAATTAACAGTTTCATCGAATAATCGTTTTGGAAATAATGAATATAGTGTAACAATGGATGTCAATACATTGAATGTACAAGCAAAAGATTTATATTTTACAAACAACGTAGATAAAACATTAAATTCAACTTATTTATTAGCTGATAATCATTTATCTGGAATCCTTGGTAATGGAAACTTTAAAGAAATAAAAGCAAATGACATTTATCTTCAAGCAAAAAATATTTCAGTAGATACAATTGAATCAATGAATTTAGATTTAATTGCTGAAGATATGAATATTAATTATTTAAATAGTGATATTACTCATCTTCAAGGAACAAAGGCAAATATTGAAACAATCAAAGCCAAAGATACAACAATCAGGGTAGATAATTTAACAGTCAAAGATATTCTTTCTGATAAGTTAGATATCGAAGGAAAAGAAGTTCTTGTTGATACAATCAAAGGTGAAAATACAAGTATCAAAGCAGATCACTTAAAATCACAAAAAGTTGAATCAACAAATCTAGCTATCAATGGAAAAGATATTGAAGCTGGTACAGTTACAGGAACAACAGTAGGTATTGATGGAACAAAGGCAAATATTGAAACAATCAAAGCCAAAGATACAACAATCAGGGTAGATAATTTAACAGTCAAAGATATTCTTTCTGATAAGTTAGATATCGAAGGAAAAGAAGTTCTTGTTGATACAATCAAAGGTGAAAATACAAGTATCAAAGCAGATCACTTAAAATCACAAAAAGTTGAATCAACAAATCTAGCTATCAATGGAAAAGATATTGAAGCTGGTACAGTTACAGGAACAACAGTAGGTATTGATGGAACAAAGGCAAATATTGAAACAATCAAAGCCAAAGATACAACAATCAAGGTAGATAACTTAACAGTCGAAGATATTCTTTCTGATAAGTTAGATATGGTAGGTAATGAAATTGTTATTAATTCAATTAATGCAAATGATATTATGATTCAAACAGGTTATATTTCTCTTGTTAATATTAAGGGAAATACATTAAAACTTATTGGTCAAAATATACGTTTACAAAATGCGGATATTTCTCAATCAATTGATTTAACAGGTAATATAATTGTTACTGATTATCTTAGAACTGCCAGATTAAAAGTAGTTACTCCAAATAATTTAGTTATTAAAGGAACTATTGGTATCATTGATATTCAAGCAAGTAATTTAGATATGGTAAATGATTGTAATCTTACTATTGAAAGTTTAAAAGTAGCTAATACAACAAAACTTTCAAATAATGGAAATGTGATAGGTTCAAATATTCAATCACCAATTCTTACAGTAAATGCAAGTGGTATTATTAATCTTAGTAGTACAAGTGATGTAATTGATGTAAGTGGTAAAGATGTTTATCTTACTAATAGTCGAAGTGCTCATGTTAAAGCAAAAGGAAATACTGTTGACTTGACGATTGCGGGCTTTGTAGAATTGCTTGGAAATGATGTACAAGCTAATCAAAATATTCGTGTTCAAGCTCAAGGTATAAAAGGATTTATCCAATCACCAAGAGTGACTTTAAATAGTCAAGGTAATGCGGATGTTAAATTAGTCACAAGTTTCTTAGATGCAATCATTCAAGGAAATGCATTCATTAATAATCAAGGTAATTTGTATATTCAAAATCTTTCAGCAAATAATATAGAACTTACAAATAGAGGACAAGTAACTTCACGTCAAGATTCTATTAATGCAGATAGTCTCAAATATACGATTGATGGTGATGCACAATTATCAATGTTCGTTTCTGCTTTACAAGGTAAAGCAAACAAAACGGTTATTGATAACAATAAAGATTTAATACTTCGTGATTTACAAGCAAATGGTTTAGAAATAAAAGTCAATGGTTTATTAAAAGTTATTGGTCATATTCTTTCTCAACACTTGATTGCTATTGAAACAAATTCAATGGAATTAAAAGATGGAAGTATTCAAACAAATGATCAATTAACAATTAAAATACAAGATAAATTAAATCTTTCATCTGCTGCTAAGAGTAAAGAAACAGTCATCAATGCCGGTAAAGAAAATAATCTTGTTATTAGTGATTTAATGGGTAACGTAACAATCAATGCATTAAATCAAAAGGATTCAAAATTTGATATCTTATTGAAAGATTATTTACATACATTTGTATTAAATGGAAATAACTATCAACAAAAGATTAAAATGATATTGGATCAAAATAATCAAGCAACGATCTTTATTCATGGTAAAGGAGGTCAAAACCAATTAGATGTAGATCTTACAAAGAACACTGGAAAAACAACAATGATAGTTGATAAAGTCAATAAATTAGGTTTTGTTTTATCTAAGAAAAATGATCAATATACAATTGATAGAAATGGACTTCAAATTTCTAATAATAAAATGAATATTGATGTTAAAACAAAAGGCATAAAAAAATTAAATATTGATGATCTTGGAGGAAACAACAAATTTACATTTATTGATACATTTGCAAATACAAATGTATCTAGTGGAAATGATAATGATCAATTCTATTTTGGAGTAATAACAAATAAATCTCGTTATGCGACACGTACAAATGAAGGCTATTTAAGTAGAGGTACAAGTCATAATGTAATCATCAATGCAGGAAATGGTAATAACTTATTTAGAATATATAGTTCTTTAGGTAAATTAAACATTAAAGCAGGAAATGGTAATGATCGCTTTATTTTAAAAGTATTTGCTTATTGGTCTAAAGATAATAAGTATAAATCTTATATGAATGGAACAATTACTATTGAAGGTGGAAAGGGACATAATGTTTTAGAAGTTATAAAGAGTAATTTCTTTAATTACTTTGATGTAAATGATGACTCTTTAGTAGGAGAAGGCTTGAATGTAAATATGAAAAATATTGATGATGTTTCATTTAAAGAACATCAAGATGCTGATGGAGCAACACATCAATTAGATGCATTACAAACAATTTCTTATTCACTAGTTATGTTATATAATCATTATCTTGTTCAAATAATGATTGTATTATTCTTGTTAATCGTTTTATGTATCTATATATATAAAAGTAAAAAACAAAAGAAAATAACTTCTACAAAAAGCAATGAAGATCAGTAATTGATTAGAAGGAAATCTCTTATGGAGATTTCCTTTTTTTTGGACTAAACGTCCATTGAAGAAAGAAAAGAAGAAAGATAAAATAATGGTAGAA
>OLNH01000471.1_pt1 | contig 34450 bp, 30 predicted proteins | sample 1643101 | NCBI WGS metagenome assembly OLNH01 (sample SAMEA3136758, study PRJEB25190) | human gut metagenome | biome: human gut; feature: human-associated habitat; material: faeces | place: Austria | collected 2013 | reverse complement strand
ATTAAAATAAATATCGTCCCATGAGGGGCGATATTTTGCAATATGCTTATAAAAATCTTTGACAAATAAATTATGAAGTGGTTTAATACAAATAAATACAATGAAAAGAAGTAGTAGATGATTAAAACATAGGTAGAGAGCTTTTGGTTGGTGAAAAAAAGTTATGTTTGATGATTGAATTCCTCTTGGAGTAGAATATTGAAGTAAGTAGATATCTCCGGTGACACCCGTTAACGTGTATGAGTATGTAGGTACTTAGTAAGGTTATTATTGTGAGATAATAACGAAGTAAGGTGGTAACGCGATGGTCTCTTTCGTCCTTATGGGATGAAGAGACTTTTTTATTAGTATATATGGGGGAAATAAAAATGGAAAAAAGAATTACAGGACATACAGAATTATTAGGACTTATTGCTACACCAATTAGACATTCTAAATCACCAGTGATGCATAATGCTGCATGCCGTGCATTAGGTTTAGATTATGCTTATTTAGCTTTCGATATTCAACCAGATCAATTAGAAGATGCGGTTAAAGGTTTCAAAGCTTTAAATGTAAGAGGATGGAATGTTTCTATGCCTTATAAAACATCTATTGGTCAATATTTAGATCATATTACACCAATTGCGAAAATGTGTGGAGCTATCAATACAGTTATTAATGATAATGGTGTTTTAACTGGAACAATTACAGATGGTACAGGTTATATGAATGCTTTAAAAGATCAAGGAATTGATATCATTGGTAAAAAGATGACAATTGTTGGTGCTGGGGGAGCAGCAACAGCAATCGTCATGCAAGCTGCATTAGATGGTGTTAAAGAAATCAGTATTTTTAATATTAAAGATGCTTCATGGAATCGTGCTTTAGAAAATGTTGAAAAAATTAATTCACAAACAAAATGTAAAGCACAATTATTTGATTTAAATGATCATGAAACATTAAGAAAAGAAATTAATGAATCAGCAATCTTCACAAATGCGACAAATGTAGGAATGGGTAAATTAGAAGGACAAATGGTTTTACCAGATACTTCTTATTTAAGAAAAGATTTAATTGTTTCTGATGTTATTTATATGCCGGAAAAAACAAAATTATTAGAAGAAGCTGAAAAAGTTGGATGTCAAACAATTAATGGTTTAGGAATGATGCTTTATCAAGGAGCTGCTTCATTTAAATTATGGACAGATCAAGATATGCCAATTGATAAAGTGAAAGAAGCTTTAGACTTTTAAGAAAGTTATTTGAGAGGTTTAACACAATGTTAGACTTCTTTTTCTTTTTAAGAAATAAGTTTTGTTTTTTTAGTGTCTTTGTTATAATAAACGCAAAAGGTAGGTATAAAAATGTATAAATTAATAGCATTAGATTTAGATGGAACATTAACAGATAAAAATAAAAATATTTTAGAAGAAACAAAACAAGAACTTATTAAATTAGCACAAAAAGGAATTATCATTGTTTTAGCTTCAGGAAGACCAACAGCTGGTATCTTTAAAGAAGCAAAAGAATTAACTTTAGATAAAGTTGGAGGATATTTATTATCATTCAATGGGGCAAGAGTTTTAGATTATAAAACAAATGAAGTTGTTTATGAACAAACTCTTTCAAGTGAAGTAGCTCATGAAATGTATGATCGTGCAAAAGCTTTTGGTTTATCACCACTTACATACAATGCGACTGAAATTATTACAGAAGATATTGGTGATCATTGGATTCAATTAGAAAGCTTTACAACAAAAATGAATATCAAACATGTTCAAGATTTTAAAAAAGAAGTGAACTTTGATGTCAATAAAGTATTAATTACTGGAGAACCCGCATATGTTGCACAAATTCTTGATGAATTTAAAGCACCTTATGAAGGTAAAATGTCTATTTATCGTAGTGATCCTTACTTTATTGAATGTATGGCTAATGGAATTGATAAAGCAGCTTCTTTAGATGTTTTATGTAAGAAATTAGGAATTAAACAAGACGAAACAATTGCTTTTGGTGATGGATATAATGATTTATCTTTAATTGAATATTGTGGTTATGGTGTTGCTATGGAAAATGCAGTTGATGAAGTAAAAGAAAGAGCAAACTATATTACTTTATCAAATAATGATAATGGGATTGCTTATTGCTTAAAACAACTAGAAGAAAAAGGCCTTATTTAAACTCTTAAGAAATTAAGAGTTTTTTAAAATGATTAGAAAACAAATTGATTTCCATAGCGAAGAAATAAACAAAATAAGAACACTTTACCAACAAGCTTTTCCTAAAAATGAACAAACGAATCTTACTTGGCTTTTTGATGATCTTCATAAAGGAATTATTTATGGTTATTATCAAGAAGAAAAACTTATTGGCTTTACCATATTATGTATTCATCATCAAATTGTAAGTATTCTCTATCTTGCGGTTAAAGAAGAATATCGAAATCTTGGATATGGTAGTATGATTTTAGAAGATCTTTCTAAAGAATATGTTTCAAATAGGATCATGCTTGATATTGAACAAATTAAAGAATGTAAAAACAAGGAACAAAGAATTAAAAGAAAACAATTCTATTTAAGAAATGGATTTCAAGAAACGAAAGTATGTTATACATGGCAAAAAGAAGATTATATTATTTTATGTAAAAATGGTATGATTGGTGATAAGGAATTTTGGAGTTTTTGGAATTCTTTAAAAAGGAGACAAGATGAAATTAATAGAACCAAAGCTTAGTTATATTGAAAAGACAACATTTGATGAATGTTTGAAAGAAATGAAGTTTCAAGATATTCATATTGATGAAAATTATGAAAGAGAAATTAATTTAGATCATCTTACTTTTGATGGCTGTCTTTTTGAAAATATTGATTTTAATACCATTCAATTAAATCATATTGATTTAATTGATGTGACTTTTGATAAATGTGATTTATCAAATCAAAACTTCGATCATCAATATTTAAATCGTGTTCAATTTAAAAACTGTAAACTTACAGGAACCACTTTTATTGAAACAAATTTAAAAGATGTGCTTTTTGAAAACTGTCAAGGACGATACAGTAATTATGCTTCTTCATCACTTCAAAATGTTTATTTTAAACATACTGATTTACAAGAAGCTTCTTTCTATGATACGCATTGTAAAAAAATAGAATTAAAAGACACATCTTTAATACGATGTGAACTTACTTCTTTACATCATAAAGGTTTAGATGTATCAAGTTGTCAAATTCAAGGAGCTTTGTTTGATTTACAAAGTTTAAAGAATCTTGTTATTAATGATTTTCAAGCGGTTGATTTAATTGGAATTTTAGGTGTTAAAGTAAAATAAGAAAAAAGGTGAAACAATGGAAGAAATAAAAATCACAGATATTTCTGGTGTTAAAGTAGGACAAGTTGAAGATATACAAGCAGCAACAGGGTGCAGTGTCGTAATAGTTGAAAAAGGAGCTACAGCGGGTGTTGATGTTCGTGGTGGTGGACCAGCAACAAGAGAAACCGATTTACTTAATCCAATTAATATGGTTCAACAAATTCATGCGGTGATGTTAAGTGGGGGTAGTGCTTTTGGCTTAGATGCTGCAAGTGGAGTCATGCAGTATTTAGAAGAACATGATGTTGGTTTTGATATGTCGGTTGCGAGAGTACCGATTGTTTGTGGGGCATCTCTTTTTGATTTATCAGTAGGAAATCCTCAAGTAAGACCGGATAAACATATGGGCTATTTAGCTTGTAAAGATAGTGAAAATAATGAAATCAAAGAAGGAAACTATGGTGCTGGTTGTGGGGCCAGTGTTGGTAAACTTTTAGGTTTCGATCATGCCATGAAAGGTGGTATTGGAACTTATGGTTTACAAGTAGGTGCTATTCAAGTGGCAGGACTTGTGGCTGTCAATGCCTGTGGAAATGTAGTCGATCATGAAAGTCATAAAATGTTGGCAGGGATTTATGATAAGAAGACACAACAAGTTATTTCTACTAAAGATGTTTTATTGAAACAAATGGATCAAATTCGAAAACTTCCTGATGGTAATACAACAATTGGGTGTATTGTTACTAATGTCAAGTTAAATAAAGCACAATGTACAAAACTGGCGGGAATTTGTCATGATGGTTATGCCCGCTCTATTCAACCTGTTCATACTATGAGTGATGGGGATACTATTTTTGTCCTAAGTACCAATGAAGTTGAAGGAATGGTAGATGCGGTGGGTGTTCTTGCAAGTGAAGTGACATCGATGTGTATTAAACGTGCCATTTTAAAGGCAAAAAGTGCTTATGGCTTAAAAGCTTTTTCTGATTTGAAAAATAGATGATTTTGTCATATAATTCTCTCGTTCACTTATTTTGATATTAAAAGAGATCGAAAGACTTTTATTAAGACATTCGAAATGGTGAATACCAAAAAAACGTTGCATCTTTTATGAGCGACAGTAGGAGGAAATGATGAAGTCAAAAAAGACACAGTACATGACTTCAATGGCTTTATTTTTAGCGATTGAAATCATCCTCGTTGTCACACCACTTGGTTATATTCCAATTGGACCACTTAATGCGACAACGATGCACATACCTGTTATTATTGCGGGTATTATTTTAGGAAAGAAAGCGGGGGCTGAATTAGGTTTTGTTTTTGGTCTGACAAGTATGATCAAGGCAACCATTCAACCAGGAATCACTTCTTTTTGTTTTTCACCTTTTGTGACAATAGGTACAATTAGTGGAAATTATAAAAGTTTGTTGATTGCTTTTGTTCCACGTATTTTACTAGGCTATCTAGCCGGTTTAATTTTTGAAATAATGAAAAATAAAGGACATGAAAATAGCGGTGTTCTAGCAGGTGCACTGGTAGGGGCACTGACGAATACAGTTCTTGTTTTATCGGGAATCTATGTATTCTTTGGAAATGCTTATGCAAGTTCTTTAAATGTTGCCTATTCAGGACTTATTGGATTACTTTTAGGTGTTGTTACAACGAATGGTATTCTAGAAGCTATCTTGGCAGCAGTTGTTTCATTGGCCGTTTATAAAGCAATGAAACCTTTACTAAAAAAATAATGAGAATAAGACCTCTTTTGTCTAAAGACAAGGAGGTTTTTTTGACATTGTCTGAATCGAAATAAAAATGTTTGTCTTAGGAGAATATTATGCTAGAATATGTTGGGGTGAAAGACAATGCAAAAATATTTTGTAAATGAAAGTATTGAATTAAATAAAACTTTTGAAATTGAAAGTGGAGATCAACATCATATTGAAAAAGTGATGCGAAATAGAAGTGGCGATCAAATTATATGTGTCGATTTAAATCATATCCAATATCTATGTACGATTGAAGATGTTCAAGCAGGAATTATCTTACCAATTGAAAAATTAGATATTAATAATGAATTAGATATTGAGGTAACGTTGGTTTATGCTCTTCCTAAAGGGGATAAATTTGAATTTGTATTACAAAAAGCCTGTGAATTAGGGGTTCATCATATTATTCCATTAAGTTCAAAAAGATGTGTTGTCAAACTTACAAAAGAAAAATTTAATAAAAAACTTCCCCGTTATCAAAAAATCCTAAAAGAAGCAAGTGAACAATCAGGAAGAAATCAAATTCCTTCTATTGAAGAAGTAAAAACAATCAAAGAATTAAAACCATATTTAAAAGATTATAATTTAGTAGCTTATGAAGAAACAGCTAAACAACATCAACATGGTGAATTGTTTCATACTCTCCAACAAATTCAAACAGGGAACTCCCTTATGATTATTGTTGGCTGTGAAGGTGGCTTTGATGAAAGTGAAATCAAAGAACTTAATGAAATGGGTGTGAAATGTTGTTCTTTAGGTAATCGTATTTTAAGAAGCGAAACAGCTCCACTGTATTTAATGAGTGTGATAGGTTATACAAGGGAGCTAGTTAAATGATGAAATTATTAAAGAAATATGGTTTAGAATTGAAATATAAAAAATGTGATTTGTTTCGTTTTCTTGAAGGGCAAAAAGAAGTTTTTGTAGAAGATGGCTTTCCTTTTAAAATGACAAATGAAGAAGAGATGTTTAAATATGAAGTTGTCTTAAATAGTATATTTAATAAAAATAAAATAGAGGAAGAATATAAAAGATTTGCCTATGAAACACAAGATGCTATTCAATATTTAAATTATGAAGAAAAACAAAAAATGTTTAATAGTATCTTAAGTGATGTTTTAAAGGAACTAAAGTTAATGAAGCATGAAGATCAAATTATTATGATTCCTCATTTAGAACCCTTTATTAATGAAAAATATTTAAAGAATTATATGTTGATGACTTTAAAACAACATAAACTTTATGTAAAAGAATATCCAAGAGATATTGAACAACCTTATCAATTATATGGATTAATAGTATTACGTTCTGCTTTTTCTTCTTTAAAAGGAATTGCGGAAGATGAAAATTATGAATATTACTATTATGATGAATTAAAGAAAATCTATCTTTTTGATAAGGAAACATATCATATGGTCGATTGTTTTCCAATTGTTGATAAATATTTCCAAGGAAATATCAATTTAGAAGATGTCAGAGAAGTTATGACATATTACCATCAACCTCAACAATTTATTGAACAACTCCATGAATTAAATTATATAAGTGATAAAATACATAAAAAAATAATAAAGAAATTAAAGTAGGTGAAAAAATGAAAGTAGCATTTCATACATTAGGATGCAAAGTCAACTCTTATGAATCTCAAGCAATGTTGAATATGTTTGAAGAAGCAGGTTATCAAGAAGTTGATTTTAAAGAAGAAGCAGATGTTTATGTGATTAATACATGTACCGTTACTAATACAGGTGATAGTAAGTCGCGTCAAATGATTCGTAAAGCGATTCGTAAAAATCCTGCCGCAACAATTTGTGTTGTGGGATGTTATAGTCAAGTGGCTCCTCAAGATATTGAAGCGATTGATGGAGTTAGTATTATTTTAGGAACACAATTTAGAAATGAAATTGTGAATTTAGTTGAACAATTTCAAGAAACTCATGAAAGAATTGTGAAAGTATCAGAAGTAAAACAATTAAGAAAATTTGAAGATTTAAATATTGATCGTTTTTTACATACAAGAGCTTATTTAAAAATTCAAGATGGATGTAATAATTTCTGTACGTATTGCATTATTCCTTATGCAAGGGGAAGAGTACGTTCAAGAAAACCAGAAAGCGTTATTAAACAGGCAAAAGATCTTGTGGCTAAAGGGTATGTAGAAATTGTTTTAACAGGAATTCATACAGCAGGTTATGGGGAAGATTTAGCAGATTATAGTTTTTATGATCTCCTTGTTGATCTTGTAAAAATTGAAGGATTAAAGCGACTTCGTATTTCTTCTATTGAAACAAGTCAAATTACTGATGAGATTATTGATTTAATTTCAAAATCTAAAATTATCGTTGATCATTTACATGTGCCATTACAAGCAGGTTGTGATGAGACTTTAAAACGTATGAATCGTAAATATAATTGTGAACAATATTATGAAAAGTTATCTAAAATTAGAAAACTTGTTCCAGATATTGTCTTTACCACAGATGTTATTGTTGGTTTTCCAGGAGAAAGTGAAGAGGAATTTGAAAAAACATACGAATTTATTAAAAAAGTAGGTTATACGCAACTTCATGTATTCCCTTATTCAATGAGAAAAGGAACACCAGCAGCACGTATGGTGCAAGTGGATGAAAAAATAAAACATGAAAGAGTAAATCGTTTGATTGCTTTATCTCATGAATTAAATGAAAATTATGCAAAGTCTCAAATTGGAAAGACTTTAAGAGTTCTTTTTGAAAAAGAAGAAAATGGTTACTATGTTGGACATGGTGATAATTATTTACTTGTAAAGGTTCCAAGTGACAAGCAATTGATAGGTCAATTGAAGAATGTTATAATTGATTCATATGATGAAATATTAATTGGAAGAGTGGTATAATGAAACGTTTAAATGAGCTGTTTGATATTGATAATGATATGAAAATCTATTCAATTCATAGTGATTCAAGATATGTAAAACCCTATTCTATTTTCTTTTGTATTGAAGGATTAAGTGTAGATGGACATCGTTATATTGATGATGCAATTTTTCAAGGGGCAAAGGTTATTGTTCATAGTAAGGATATTGACAAGCAACAAGGAATTATTTACATTCGTGTAGCGGATCCTTTAGATGAATTGAATCGTGTATCAAATGTTTTTTATGATTATCCAAGTAAAAAAATGCGTATTGTTGGGGTAACGGGAACAAGTGGAAAAACGGTGGTTGCCTCAATGGTTAAAAGTGTTATGGATCATTATTGTAAAGCAGCTTATATGGGAACAATATCACTTGAGTATGATGGCGTTAAAGAAGAATGTCCTTATACAACACCAGAAACACTCTATGTCCAAAAAAAACTTTTTGATATGGCAAGACGTGGCGTCAAAGTGGTAGCCATGGAAGCAAGTAGTCATGGTCTTGCACTAAAAAGAATTGATGCGGTAGATTTTAATATTGCGGTGTTAACGAATATCTCAGATGAACATTTAGATTTTCATGGAACAAGAAGACAATATATTGAAAGTAAAAAGAAATTATTTTCAATGTTATCTACAAATTCAATTGCTGTATTGAATAAAGATGAAGAAGTTTTTGAAGAATTTAAAGATGCAACAAAAGCAAGAATTATGACCTATGGTATTAAAAATGAAAGTGAAATCATGGCTAAAAATATTGAACTTTATATTGACCATAGTGAATTTGATTTGTTATTAAAAGGAAATAAATATCATATTATTTGTCCAGTGATTGCCGATTTTAATATCTATAATGTATTAGCTACAGTTGGTGCTTTAGTAGGGCTTGGTTTTGATGATCGTATGATTATTGAAGCCATTGGAGAACTTGAACCGGTTGATGGACGTATGGAAATTATTCCAAATCGTCATAATATTACGATTATTGTAGATTATTGTTGCCATACAAAAGATTTTGAAAATGTGTTTAAATTTGCAGATCGTGTTTCAAGAGGCAGAATCATTGCAGTATTGGGAGCACCAAGTAAAAGGCATATTGCTAGAAGAAAGAAAATAGGTGAACTTGCTAATCGTTATCTAGATCATGTTATTTTAACAGAATTAGATGATCGAGGTGAAAAAGTAGAAGATATTTGTGAAGAAATTCAAGAAGCAATTACGGATATTCCAAGTATTATTATTACTAATAGAGCGATTGCAGTTGAACAAGCAGTTGAACAAGCAAGTCCCGGGGATGTGATTTTATTACTTGGAAAAGGACATGAGAAGTTTATATCTTTGGAAGTTGGGCAAAGAGATTATGAAGGCGATAAAGCAATAGCTTTAAAAGCAATAAAAAGAGTTTATGAAGGAGAAGAAGAAAATGAACTACAATAAAATGATTGATCATACTGTTTTAAAAGCAGATACACCTTTAGAAACAGTAAAAAGAATTTGTGATGAAGCAATGGAATATGGATTTGCGAGTGTTTGTATTAATCCTTGTCATGTGGCTTATTGTGCAGATTATTTAAAAGACAGTGATGTTAATGTTTGTACAGTTATTGGTTTTCCACTAGGAGCTAATACAAGTGCAGTTAAAGCGTTTGAAACGAAAGATGCCATTGCTAATGGTGCAGATGAAATCGATATGGTGATGAATATCGGAGCTTTAAAAGATAAAAACTATGATTTAGTAAGAAATGATGTAAAAGCTGTTGTAGAAGCTGCTAATGGAACACTTGTTAAAGTTATCTTAGAAACATGTTTACTTACAGAAGATGAAATTAAAAAAGCGTGTGAATTATGTGTTGAAGCAAAAGCTGATTATGTAAAAACAAGTACTGGATTCTCTACAAGAGGGGCTACAATTGAAGATGTTCAAATCATGAAAGCAGCGGTTCAAGGAAAAGCAAAAGTAAAAGCTGCTGGTGGAGTGAGAACGCATGAAGACATGGTTAAAATTGTAGAAGCAGGGGCAGATCGTATCGGTACAAGTGCAGGATGTTCATTGGTTGACAAAAAAGTTGGATAGTAAAGCTATTCAACTTTTTTAAATGTTATCGAACATGATATTGATGTGATGAAAAATGCAGACTATATTATTGATATGGGACCAGGTGGTGGCAAAGATGGTGGAAGAATTGTTGCTTCTGGAACGATTGACAAAATTAAAAATAATAATGAAAGTATAACGGGTAGATATTTATAAAAAAATAAGAAGCTTTTGATTAAGCTTCTTATTTTTGTCTTGCTGAAACAATGAAATGTAAAGCAAAGTATGCAACTTCATCTTCTGTGAATCTTTTATGATAGATTGTTTCAATAGCATCATTTAAGATTTCTGCCATTGCAAATTCTTTAGGATGTCTTTCTTTGATTTTTTCTGTTAAAGGATTTTCGATTTGTGAATCTTCTAATAAACGATCAAGTGCTGGTGTTAAATGTAATCCTAAAGAGACAAGCAATTTTTCGTTATGTCTTAAATCAATTCCTTTTTGTTCAAATAAAGAATCTAAAGTGTTTTGTAAAATTTCAATAATTTCATCATCTAATAAATTAACACCGGCATTAAATTCAACATCTAATACATTATTTTTAGATAAATACATCGAAATAAGTGCTAATTCAGATTCAGGAAATTCAATATTGAATTTTTTAGAAAGAATGTTACAAATCTCAACTGCTGAATCGTAGTTTTTATTTGCTTTATATGATGTAATTTGTCCTTGGCTTAAAGGAATGTAATTATTTGTTTTGATTCTAAGTATTGCAATTGCAAGATGAACAACAAGATTTTGTGTAAATTGGGTAGATAATGATAAATTATTTTTTTGAATAACCTCATTTACAGCTTCTTGACATGCTTGCTTTGATAATTCTAAATCTTTATCAGCGGCGCTTGATAAAGCTTGATTTGATAATGTCATAAAAAAAGCCTCCTAAAATGTCTATGTAAACTATATACTAAATCAATTAGAAAAGCTAGGAAAAAATAAATAATATTTATAAGAGCATATGAGTAGATTTTAGGAATGATTCCTGTTATAGTAAACATGTAAAGTAATTATGTAAGCGCTAATCATTTTCTTGAAGTTTTTGTTGTCTATGCAAAATGTAAGTGCTATAATTATGAAGGAATTTTGATTTAGGAGGAAATAAACAAAATGGCTTTAACAGATAAATTCAATGAAGAATGGAACGGATTTAAAGGAAGACTTTGGAAAGAAGAAGTAAACACTCGTCAATTCATTCAAGATAACTATAAACCTTATGATGGAGATGAATCATTTTTAGCTGATCCTACTGAAGCAACTAATAAGCTTTGGGGAAAACTTCAAAAGTTACAAAAAGAAGAAAGAGCTAAAGGTGGCGTTTTAGAATGTGAAACTAAAGTAGTAAGTGGACTTACTGCATATGGACCAGGATATATCGATGAAGATATGAAAGACTTAGAAAAAGTTGTTGGTTTACAAACTGACAAACCTTTAAAAAGAGCTTTCATGCCTTATGGTGGTATCAAAATGGCAGAACAAGCTGCTGCAACTTATGGATATGAACCAGATGAAAAATTACATGAAATTTTCACAAAATATCATAAAACACATAACCAAGCAGTATTCGATGTTTATACACCAGAAATTAAAAAAGCTCGTCATAATAAAGTAATTACAGGTTTACCTGATACATACGGACGTGGACGTATTGTTGGTGACTATCGTCGTGTTGCTTTATATGGTGTTGATTTCTTAATTGAACAAAAATTAAATGATTTCAATCATTGTGGTAGTGGATCAATGACTGAAGACATTATTCGTAAAAGAGAAGAAATCGCTGAACAAGTTAAAGCACTAAAAGGTATGAAAGAAATGGCTGCTATCTACGGATATGACATTTCTAAACCAGCTAAAAATGCTCATGAAGCATTCCAATGGTTATACTTTGGTTACTTAGCTGCAATTAAAACTCAAAATGGTGCTGCAATGTCAGTTGGACGTATCTCTACTTTCTTAGATATCTATGTAGAAAGAGATTTAGCTAACGGAACAATTACAGAAGAAGAAGCACAAGAATTAGTTGACCATTTCGTTATGAAATGTAGAATGGTTAAATTCGCACGTATTCCTTCTTACAACCAATTATTCTCTGGTGACCCAGTATGGGCTACACTTGAAGTTGCTGGTTTAGGAACTGATGGACGTTCAATGGTTACTAAAAACTGTTTCCGTTTCTTACACACATTAGAAAATATGGGTCCTTCACCAGAACCAAACTTAACAGTTTTATATACAAAAGCATTACCAGAAAACTTCAAACGTTTTGCTGCTAAAATCTCAGTAGATACTAGCTCAATCCAATATGAAAATGATGATGTAATGCGTCCTGTATGGGGAGATGATTACTCAATTTGTTGTTGTGTATCAGCTACTCAAACTGGTAAAGAAATGCAATTCTTTGGGGCACGTGCTAACTTAGCTAAATGTTTAACTTACGCTATCAATGGTGGTGTTGATGAAAAAACTAAAGATCAAGTAGCTCCAAAATATCGTCCAATTACTTCTGAGTACTTAGACTACGATGAAGTTATGGAACGTTATGACCAAATGATGGAATGGTTAGCAGATCTTTATGTTAATACATTAAACTTAATTCAATATATGCATGATAAATATTATTATGAAGCTGCACAAATGTCATTAATTGACACTGATGTTAAACGTACTTTCGCAACTGGTATCGCTGGTTTCTCTCATGTAGTAGATTCATTAAGCGCAATCAAATATGCTAAAGTTAAAACAATCAGAGATGAAGATGGTGTCGTAGTAGATTATGAAGTTGAAGGTGACTTCCCAAGATATGGTAACGATGATGATCGTGCTGATGATATCGCTGTATGGTTATTAGGTGAATTCTTAGCTAAAATCAAAAAACATCATACTTATAGAGATTCAGAACCAACAACTTCTATCTTAACAATCACTTCAAACGTTGTTTATGGTAAAGCTACAGGTTCATTACCTGATGGACGTAAAGCAGGTGAACCATTATCACCAGGTGCTAACCCATCTTATGGTGCAGAACAAAATGGTTTATTAGCTTCATTAAACTCAGTTGCTAAATTACCATATGAATGGGCATTAGATGGTATTTCTAATACTCAAACAATCAACCCAGATGCTTTAGGACATGATGAAGGTGAAAGAGTTAATAACTTAGTACAAGTTATGGATGGATATTTTGAACAAGGTGCTCATCACTTAAATGTTAACGTATTTGGTACAGAAAAATTAATTGATGCTATGGAACATCCAGAAAAAGAAGAATATGCAAACTTCACAATTCGTGTATCTGGATATGCTGTTAAATTCATTGATTTAACTCGTGAACAACAATTAGACGTTATCGCAAGAACTTGTCATGAACGTATGTAATCAATAATTCAATCAAATATTTATTAAAACAACCTCTTATGAGGTTGTTTTGTTACGGAGGAAAAATGGAAACAATTGGCAGAATTCATTCAATTGAAAGCTTTGGGTCAGTAGATGGACCGGGAGTTCGTTATATCTATTTCTTACATGGTTGTCCTTTACGTTGTCAGTTTTGTCATAATCCTGATACATGGGGTTCAAAGAAATATGAAGAATATACCCCTGAAAAGGCGCTTCAACAAGCAATGAAATATAAAACCTATTGGGGTAAAAAAGGTGGTATTACTATTAGTGGTGGTGAACCTTTAGCTCAAATAGATTTTGTTTTAGAATTATTTAAACTTGCAAAAAAAGAAGGTATTAATACCTGTATTGATACCAGTGGTGGATGTTTTACTAGAGAAGAACCGTTCTTTTCAAAATTTAAAGAATTGATGGAGTATACAGATTTATTACTTGTTGATATTAAAGAAATCAATAATGAAAGACATAAGACTTTAACAGGAAGAAGTAATGAAAATATTTTAGATATGGCAAGATATTTATCTGAAATTGATAAACCAATTTGGATTAGACATGTACTTGTTCCTGAAAGAAGTGATTATGATGAAGATTTAATTGAATTAGATCATTTTATTTCTACCCTTTCTAATGTTTATCGTGTAGAAATACTTCCTTATCATACTTTAGGTGTCTTTAAGTGGGAAGAATTGAAGATTCCTTATCAATTAGAAGGAATAAAACCTCCAACTAAAGAACGTGTAGATAATGCTAAAAGATTATTACATGTAGATCGTTATACAAGATATTTAGATAATTAATGAAAAAAGAGTTCATGAATTTAGGTTTATCGTCTAAATCATGTAACTCTTTTTCAATTTATAATTGCATATTTACTTTATAATCAGAGTTGTTTAAAATAAGAGTAAAAGAAAAAGGAGATATAATAATGAAACTAGGAGCAATTGAAGCAGGTGGAACTAAATTTGTAGTTTGTATTGGAAATGAAAAAGGAGAAGTTTTAGAAAGAGAATCATTTCCTACAGAAGCACCTGAAAAAACAATGGAAAATGTTTTTAAATTCTTTGATGGAAAAGAAATTGAAGCATTAGGTGTAGGAAGTTTTGGACCTATTGATCCAGATCTTACAAGTCCAACTTATGGTTATATTACAACAACACCTAAACCAGGATGGAATAATTATAATATTATGGGTGCTTTAAAAGAAAGATATGACATTCCTATGGCTTTTGATACAGATGTTAATGGGGCTGCTTTAGGTGAAGCAACATTTGGTGCGGCAAAAGGATTAGACAGTGCCCTTTATCTTACAATTGGAACAGGAATTGGTGGAGGAGCCGTTGTTGGTGGTAAACTTGTACACGGGTTACTTCATCCAGAAATGGGACATATGAAAATGATTGTTAGAGAAGATGATAAATATTCAGGAAAATGTCCATATCATGGAACATGTTTTGAAGGCCTAGCAGCTGGTCCTGCCATTGAAGCAAGATGGGGAGTAAAAGGAAGTGAACTTCCAGAAGATCATCCGGCATGGGATTTAGAAGCTTATTATATTGGACAAGCGATGGCAAATTATATTTTAACTCTTTCACCTAAGAAAATTATTCTAGGTGGTGGTGTTATGCATCAAAAACAACTTTTTCCAATGATTCATAAATATACTCAAGAATTCTTAAATGGTTATATTCAAAAAGAAGAAGTGACTACTGATAAAATTAAAGATTATATCGTTTATCCAGAATTAGGGGATAATGCTGGGGTTGTTGGAGCTTTAGCACTTGCCATGAGTGTAGTAAAATAATGAAGTAGAGAAATCTACTTCTTTTTTTGATAAAAAATATAAGCGAATACATAATTTGTTGACGGTGTGTAGAAAATGGGATATGGTTGAAGGAGAAGATAAAAAAAGAGAATGGGAATATGAAAAAAATACTCTCATTATTTTTATGTTGTTTAATGGTTTTAACATTAACGGGATGTGGTGGATCAAGTGGAGACGACATAACGACTTATACGTATTCAAGTGAATTGGATATTAAAAATTTAGATTCATCAGATGCAGATGATGGATGTTCACTCAAGGCAATTCATGCAGTAATCGATGGACTTACAAAAACAGATAAAAAGGAAATATCGTAAATGCGGTTGCTAAAAGTGAAGAATTGTCTGAAGACGGTTTAACACATACCTATAAACTTCGAAAAGATGTTAAATGGACAAATGGAGATCCTGTAACAGCTCATGATTTCGCTTATGCATGGCAACGTATTTTTAGAAAAAAGGGAAGTTATTATTATATGTTTGCAGATGGAATTACAAGCATTGAAGGGGCTCAAGAATTATCAGATAAAATTGATGCAGGTGAAGAACTTACAGATGATGATTTAAATTCTATGGGTGTAAAAGTAAATGATGACTATACTTTAGAAGTAAAAACAACAGTACGCGTTTTGTTTTTAGATGAATTACTTGCATTTCCACCATTCTACCCAATTAATGAAAAGCTTGCTGAAAAACAAGAAAATAAATATGGTAAAAGTGCTAAAACAATTTTAGAAAATGGGGCTTTTACAATGACAAATTGGGAACCAGGATCAGTGGCTGAATTTGAAAAGAACGAAAGTTATTATGATCAAAAACATGTTAAATTAAATAAACTTGTCATGAAACTTGTTCAAGAACCAAAAGTGGCTGTACAAGCTTTTGAAGCAGGAGAAACAGATTATGCACCAATCAATTCGGATTTGGTAGATAAATATAAAGATGATGAAGCTTTTAAACAAGGTTATGATGGTTTCTTATTTTATATTTCAGTAAACTTCCAAAATGGTGATTTAGCTAACTTAAATGTAGGAAAAGCAATCTCACTAGCAATCAATAGAAAAGACTTATATGAAAATGTCTTAAAAGATGGTTCACAAGTTGCTAGAGGATTTATTCCTTTTGGTTTAGCAACGAGTCCAGATGGCGTTGATTTTAGAAAAGATTCTGGAAACTTTACATCTTATGATAAGAAAAAAGCACAAGAATCTTTAGATGAAGGATTAAAAGAATTAGGAAAAGAGCAAATTACGTTAAGAATTACTTATGGTACAGATGAATCTCCAATGGATGTATTTGCAACTTATTTACAAAATGCTTTAAGTAAATTAGATGGTATTAAAGTAGAAATGGTAGCTACTACTAAACAAGATCGTATCTACAACAAACAAAAAAATGGTGATTTTGATTTAGCTACAACTCGTTGGGGACCTGACTATGGTGATCCTACAACTTATTTAACAATTGCATTATCAACAAATAGTAACAACTATGGAAAATGGTCTAATAGTGAATATGATCAACTTGTAGGTCAAGTAGGGGTTGAATCAGATGTGACTAAACGTTGGCAAGAAATGAAAGATGCAGAAAAAATCTTATTAGATGATTATGCATATATTCCTATTTTTGAAAAAGGAGCGGCAACATTACAAAATCCAAAATTAAAAAATCTAGTTATTAAACCATGTAGAACAATTTCTTTTGAATATGTAGAAAAAAACTGAAAAGGCATAATAATAAAATATTATGTCTTTTTTAATAAAAAACTATCACGTTGATAAATTAATATATTGTATTGTATACAAATATGCAAAATAGTATTGACTTTTAAAGACTAATCCTCTATTATGAAGTTAATAAATCGATAAATTGTATACAACATGTCGATTTATTGCACAAAAGATAATTTAAGAAGGGAAGAGAGAATATGAAAAAACTATTATCAATGGTGCTTTGTGCTATGATGGCTCTAACTCTTGCTGGTTGTGGGGGATCAGGAGGAGATTCATCTACTTACACTTTCTCAAGTGAATTAGATATCAAAAACTTAGATTCATCAGATGCCGATGACGGATGCTCATTTACAGCAATGCATGCTGTTATTGATGGGCTTATGAAAACAGATAAGAAAGGTAATATTGTAAATGGTGTTGCTTCATCTTCTGAAGTTTCAGATGACGGGTTAACTCATACTTACAAAATCAGAAAAGATGCTAAATGGGCTAACGGTGATCCTGTTACTGCAAATGATTTCGTTTATGCTTGGCATAGAATCTTCCAAAAGAAAGGTCAATATTACTACATGTTCTGTGATGGTATTGCAAGTATCGTAGGGGCACAAGAAATGTCAGATAAAATTGACAATGAAGAAGATATTACAGATGCTGATTTAGATGCAATGGGTGTTAAAGCGGTCGATGATAAAACATTAGAAGTTACTACAACTACTCGTGTTTCATTCTTTGATGAATTAATGTCATTCCCATGTTTCTATCCAATCAATGAAAAGTTCTGCGAAAAACAAGGTGACAAATATGGTAAGAGTGCTAAAACTATTTTAGGAAATGGTGCTTTTACTATGACAAACTGGGAACCAGGTTCAGTAGCTGAATTTGAAAAAAATGATAAATATTATGATGCTAAAACAGTTAAAATTGACAAATTAGTAATGAAATTAGTTCAAGATCCAAAAGTTGCTGCTCAAGCATTCGAAGCGGGTGAAACTGATTTCGCTCCAATCAACTCAGACTTAGTTGATAAATACAAAAAAGATGATTCATTCAAACAAATTAATGAAGGTTACTTATTTTATATTTCAGTAAACTTCCAAAATAGTGATTTAGCTAACTTAAATGTAAGAAAAGCAATCTCACTAGCAATCAATAGAAAAGATTTATGTGAAAATGTCTTAAAAGATGGTTCACAAGCTGCTTCAGGATTTGTTCCATCAGGATTATCAATTTCTCCAGAAGGAAAAGATTTCCGTGATGAAGCAGATACTTATACTTCATATGATAAAAAAGCTGCTCAAGCTGCATTAGATGAAGGATTAAAAGAATTAGGAAAATCTGAAATTACTTTAAGAGTTACTTATGGTACAGATGAATCTCCAATGGATGTATTTGCAACTTATTTACAAAATGCTTTAAGTAAATTAGATGGTATTAAAGTAGAAATGGTAGCTACTACTAAACAAGATCGTATCTACAACAAACAAAAAAATGGTGATTTTGATTTAGCTACAACTCGTTGGGGACCTGACTATGGTGATCCTACAACTTACTTAACAATGGGTATTTCTACTAATGGTAACAACTATGGTAAATATACAAACAGTGAATTAGATGCATTAATGGATAAAGTTGCTAATGAATCTGATGTTAATACTCGTTGGCAAGAAATGATTGATGCAGAAAAAATTATGATGGATGATTTATGTTACATCCCAGTATTTGAAAAAGGTACTGCAACTTTACAAAATAAAGATGTAAAAGGTTTAGTAATTAGACCTGTAGGGGTTCCATATACATTCCAATATGTATCAAAATAGTCGATAAAATCAACAGAAACACAATATTTCGGTATTGTGTTTCTTCTTAAAAAAGAATAAAAAAATATGTTGTCTTCCAATTAATATAAACGTCAAAAATAAATGTATAAAAAACAATTGTTCTATTTTATTCTTGAATGTAGATTGAAAAATATTTTTTTGTATAAACAATAATACACTTTTGTATACAAAGTTCGTCTTTTTTGTTGACTTCTATAACGCATTGTACTAATATTAAAGCATAAATTTTTATTGTATACGTATTAGTGTATACAAAGGCGATTTATAGAAGGGAAGAGAAAAAATGAAAAAATTATTTTCTATGGTACTTTGTGCTATGATGGCTCTAACTCTTGCTGGTTGTGGAGGATCTGGTGATGATTCTTCTACATACACTTATTCAAGTGAACTAGATATCAAGAACTTAGACTCAGCAGATGCCGAAGACGGATGCTCATTTACTGCATTACATGCAATTATTGATGGGCTTATGAAACCTGCTAAAGATGGTACTACTACATATGGTATTGCTAAATCTTCAGAAGTTTCAGAAGACGGTTTAACACACACTTATAAATTAAGAGATGCTAAATGGTCTAATGGAGATCCTGTTACTGCGAACGATTTCGTTTATGCATGGCACAGAATTTTCAAAAACAAAGGGAACTATTATTACATGTTCTGTGATGGAATTGCTAACATCGCAGGTGCACAAGAATTATCAGACAAAATCGATGCAGAACAAGATTTAACTGATGATGATTTAAATTCTTTAGGTGTAAAAGCTGTTGATGACAAAACATTAGAAGTTACAACAACTACTCGTGTTTCATTCTTTGATGAATTAATGTCATTCCCATGTTTCTACCCAGTCAACGAAAAATTCGCTGAAAAACAAGGTGATAAATATGGTAAGAGCGCTGATTCTATTTTAGCTAACGGTGCTTTCACTATGACAAAATGGGAACCAGGTTCAGTAGCTGAATTCGAAAAAAATGATAAATTCTATGCTGCTAAAGATGTAAAAATCGACAAATTAGTAATGAAATTAGTTCAAGAACCAAAAGTTGCTGCTCAATCATTCGAAGCAGGTGAAACTGATTTCGCTATCATCAACTCTGACTTAGTTGATAAATATAAAAAAGATGAATCATTCAAGAATATTTCTGAAGGGTTCTTATTCTACATTCAACCAAATTTAGAAAATAGCGATTTAGCTAACTTAAATGTAAGAAAAGCTTTATCATTAGCTATTAACAGAAAAGATTTATGTGAAAACGTCTTAAAAGATGGTTCACAAGCTGCTTCAGGATTTGTTCCATCAGGATTATCAATTTCTCCAGAAGGAAAAGATTTCCGTGATGAAGCAGATACTTATACTTCATATGATAAAAAAGCTGCTCAAGCTGCATTAGATGAAGGATTAAAAGAATTAGGAAAATCTGAAATCACTTTAAGATTAACTTATGGTACAGATGAATCTCCAATGGATGTATTTGCAACTTATTTACAAAATGCTTTCTCTGGCTTAAAAGGATTAAAAATTGAAATGGTTGCTACTACTAAACAAGATCGTATCTACAACAAACAAAAAAATGGAGATTTCGATTTATCAGTAACTCGTTGGGGACCTGATTATGGTGATCCTACAACTTATTTAACATTAGCTTTAACTAACAACAACAACAACTATGGTCATTGGTCAAATACTGAATTTGATTCAATCATGGAAAAAGTTAACAGTGAAACTGATGCTAATGCTCGTTGGCAATTAATGATCGATGCAGAAAAAATTATGATGGATGATTTATGTTACATCCCAGTATTCGAAAAAGGAACTGCTACTTTACAAAATACAAAAGTTAAAAACTTAGTTATTAAAGCAGTTGGTGTTCCATATACATTCGAATATGTTTCAAAATAGTTCAAATTAGAAAAAAGAACATAGAGAAGACAACACAATATAGTATTCTGTATTGTGTTTCTTTTTTAAATAAATATAGGAGGAAAAAAGATGAGTAATTCAACCTTAAAATATATCGGAAAACGTTTAGTTATTTCGTTAATTACATTATTCGTTATTTTAATGGTATTATTTTTAATGGTTAAATTTTTACCTGGTTCTCCAATTAACAATGAAAAATTAAGTGCTTCAGCCAGAGCGGCTATTGAAGCTCAATACGGATTGGATAAACCAATACCAGTTCAATTCGTACGTTATATTCAAAATATGTTAACAGGGGATTTCGGTGTTTCATTTAACTTATATAAAGATATGCAAGTATCTTCACTTGTAGGAAGTGCTGCAAAATTATCTATGATTTACGGTTTATGTGCAGTAATTATTGGAACAGTTATTGGTATGTTCTTAGGAGTATTTGCTGCATTACATAAAAATACAATTTGGGATACAATTGCTACAGTTATTTCTGTAATTGGGGTTTCCATCCCATCATTCGTATTTGCAATGTTAATTTTATTACTATTTGCTTCAAAATTAAGATTGTTACCAACTTCATATAGTTCATCGAATGCAATTAAATCATCAATTATGCCAATTTTGGCTTTATCTGTTGGGGTTATTGCAAACGTTGCACGTTTTACACGTACTGAAATGGTTTCAGTTTTAACAAGTGAATATATGACTCTTGCAAAAGCAAAAGGGTTAGATCGTAAAACTTTAATTTTCAAACATGCATTAAGAAATGCTTTAATTCCAGTAATCACAATTTTAGGACCTATTTTAGTAAACTTAATGACAGGTACTATGGTTGTTGAAAAGATTTGTTCTGTTCCTGGATTAGGTAAATTATTAATTAATAGTATTTTATCAAATGATTACAACATCATTTTAGCTTGTTCATTCTTATATGCTGCAATGTACATCTTCATGATGTTAATTATTGATATTTCTTATGGAATTATCGATCCAAGAATTAGATTAGGAAAGGATGATTAATAATGGATTTAGAAAAGATTGAATTTTTACCAGGCGATTTTGAATTCGTTGGAGATAAACAAGACATTACTAAAGACGTTGTTGCTCCATCACTTCCTGCTTGGAAAGATTCTTTAAATCGTTTTAAAAAGAATAAAGGTGCCGTTATAGGTTTAATTTGTATTTTAGTTATCGCAGTATTCGCAATTTTTGCTCCAATGTTTTCATCATATAAATTTGATGCAATCAATACAAAAATTGCAAGTATCTCACCATGTGCTGAACATTTCTTTGGTACAGACACTTATGGTCGTGATTTATTTGTACGTGTTTGGACAGGTACAAGATATTCATTATTTATTGCCGTTGTTGCAATCTTTATTGACGTGATTGTAGGTATGACATACGGACTGATCTCTGGTTATTTCGGAGGTAAAGTTGATTCAGTAATGCAAAGAATTCAAGAAATCATTAACTCTATCCCAACTTTAGTAATATTAACATTGTTATTAATGGTGATGAAAGCATCATTATTCACAATTATCATGGCTTTATCATTTACTGAATGGATTGGTATGTCAAGAATTACAAGAGCTCAAGTTTTAAGAGTAAAAGAAGAAGAATTCGTTTTAGCTTCACGTACTTTAGGAGCTAGTAACATGTTTATTATCTTTAAAGAAATTTTACCAAATATTTATAGTCAAATGATTATTATGATTATGATGTCTATTCCAAATGCTATCTTCTATGAAGCATACTTGTCATTCGTTGGTTTAGGTTTACCAATTCCAATGGCTTCATTAGGTACATTAATTAATGATGGATTTAACTCAATTACTATTTACCCTTACATGATGGTAATTCCAGTTATTATTTTCTCTATCTTAATGTTAAGTTTCAACTTATTTGGTGACGGACTTCGTGATGCACTTGATCCAACTATGAAGGAGATGTAATTATGGCAGAAAGAGAAAAAATATTAGAAGTCAGAGATTTAAATATCTCTTTTAAAACTGATAGTGGTATTGTTAATGCAATTCGTGGTGTTAACTTAGATTTATATAAAGGTGAAACAATCGCTATCGTTGGTGAATCTGGATCAGGTAAGTCAGTTACTACTAAAGCAATTATGGGTATCATGGCTGGAAATGGTTCAATTGATGGTGGTTCTATTAACTACACTTGGACAGATGAAAATACAGGTGAGAGAATCACAAAAGACATTTGTCAATTAAGTGAAAAAGAAATGCAAAGTGAAATTCGTGGTCGTAAAATTGCCATGGTTTTCCAAGATCCAATGACATCATTAAACCCTACAATGACTATTGGAAATCAAATTATGGAACCAATGATCCATCATTACAATACACCAAAAGAAGAAGCTTATAAAAAAGCAGTTGAATTATTACAATTAGTAGGTATTACTAATGCGGAAAAACGTATGAAAAACTATCCTCACCAATTATCTGGTGGGATGAGACAAAGAATTGTTATTGCAATTGCTTTATCTTGTGATCCATATGTTTTAATTTGTGATGAACCTACAACTGCATTGGATGTTACTATCCAAGCTAAAATTCTTGAATTAATTCAAGATATTCAAAAGAAAAAAGATTTATCAGTTATTTATATCACACATGACTTAGGTGTTGTCGCTAAAGTAGCTGATTATGTAAATGTTATGTACGCTGGTAAAATTGTAGAGACTGGAACCATTGATGAAATTTTCTATGATCCACGTCATCCATATACTTGGGGATTATTATCATCTATGCCAGATTTAGATACTGATGATGATGAATTATACACAATCCCTGGTACACCACCAAACTTAGCACATGAAGTAAAAGGTGATGCTTTTGCTCCACGTAATAAGTATGCTTTAAATATTGACTTAAGAATTGAACCTCCAATGTTTAAGGTACCTGGTAGTACAACTCATAAAGTTGCTTCATGGTTAATGCATGAAAAAGCTCCAAAAGTTGAAATGCCAGTTGAATTAAAAAACAGATTAGAAAAAATGAAAAAGGAGGGTGTTGAATAATGGAAAATAAAGAACCTATCCTTGTCGTTAAAGATTTAAAACAACATTTTAAAATTAATCGTAACTTTACTGTAAAAGCAGTTGATGGTATTTCATTTGATATTATGCCAGGTGAAACTTATGGTTTAGTAGGTGAATCTGGTTCAGGTAAATCAACTACTGGTAGAAGTATTATTCGTTTATATAAACCAACTTCTGGATCAATTGTTTTCAACGGAAAAGAAATTGGTGGAAAATTAAATAAGGAAACATCTAAAGAATTACATACAAAGATGCAAATGATTTTCCAAGATCCAATGGCTTGTTTAAATCCAAGAAAGAAAGTCATTGATATCATCGGTCAAGGATTAGATATTCATAAGTCTTATTCTTCTATGGAAGAAAGAAATGAAAAAATCTATGAAATGCTTGAACTTGTTGGTTTATCAAGAGAACATGCTACACGTTATCCACACCAATTCTCAGGTGGACAAAGACAACGTATTGGTATTGCAAGAGCTTTAATTATGAATCCTGATTTAATTATTGCTGATGAAGCAATCTCAGCGTTAGATGTATCAATTCAAGCACAAGTTGTAAACTTGATGAAAAAGATTCAAAAAGAAACAGGAATTGCTTATTTATTCATTGCACATGACTTATCAATGGTTAAATATATTAGTGATAAAATTGGGGTATTACATTTAGGACATTTAGTAGAAACAGGAACTACTGAAGAAATCTTTGATAATCCAATTCATCCATATACAAAATCATTATTAAGTGCTATTCCTCATCCTAATCCACGTGTAGAAAAAGTACGTAAATCATTTACTTACGATTATAAAGAAAGTGGAGTCGATTATACAAAAGGTACTGAACATTTAGTAGATGGAACTCATTATGTTTTAGCTACTGATGAAGAATTTGAAAAATGGACAAAAAAATAGTTTAGGAAGCACTTAAGAAGACAACCTAAAATATTGTAAGAATATCTTCAAAAAAAGAGAACGAATGCGAAATGTTGTTCTCTTTTTATATAAATAAAAAATAATACAAAATAAGAAGGTTGTTATGAAATTATTTATTATTGAATTTCGTAACAACCTTTTTTGATAATTTCTTTCAATTTTTATTAATAATAATTGTGAAATTGAAAGCTTTTTTCGATTTAACTGTAAATGCTTACAGAAGATTGACTTACAAGTTGTTGTTAATTATGATGAAGATGTCTTCTAGATAAGAAGATAATTAATTTTTATCTTTTAACCGGTGAAAAGAGGAAATATGATGATTATTGACAAAATGAAAATATTAGACCATTTAACAATTCAAGAAAAGTATTTAGTGGATTATATAATAAATAATCAAGAAGATATTTTAAAAAAGAATATTAATGAACTGGCAAAATTAAGTTATACCAGTAGTGCAACGATTTCTAGGTTGTGTAAGAAACTGGGATTTAATGGATATAAAGAATTTAAATATCAATATGCGACTGAATATTCTCATTTACTTGAATTGAAAAATGATTTTAAAATTGAACCTTTTTCAAGTGAGAGTTCAATTGATGATGCTTTAAATAAAATCGAACTTTTACATAAAAGAGCGATAGAGTATACAAAAAGTTTACTAGATAGACAAGTTATAGAAAGAATTTATCAACTTATTAAAAATGCTAAATATATTGAAATTTATGGAACTGGTATTAATTTTTCTTTAGCAGAAATTTATAGTTTGAATTTTGAAGAAGAAGGGGTTATTTCTAAAGCATATAACAGTTTAAATCCAATGCATCTTCAATACTTAAAGCAAAGGAAACCAAATGATACAGTTTGCATTTATTTAACACATACAGGTCAAAATAAGGAAATGTTAAAAATAGCAAAGGATATTCGCAAATATCATGCTAAATCAATTGTGATTTGTGATCATAAAAAAAGAGAAATTTGTAAATATTGTGATGAAACAATTGTAATTATGACCACTCAAAATACAACTGAACTATCTAATGCTGTTTATATTGCTTCTTTACAGTATGTTTTTAATATATTTACTTCGTTAAAATTGATAAGTAATTATTCTTATTTAGAAGAAACAACAAAAGCAGTTGATAAATTTAAAATGGGAGAATGATTATGAATAAAAGTTTTCTATGGGGTGGTGCTGTTGCTGCTAATCAATACGAAGGTGGCTATCAAGAAGGACATAAAGGATTAAGTGTAACCGATGTTATGTCAGCTGGTGATGTTGATCACCCTCGAGAAATTTCTTATGAAATATTAGATGATAAATATTATCCTAACCATTATGGAATTGATTTTTATCATCATTATAAAGAAGATATTAAATTATTTGCTGAAATGGGCTTTAAATGTTTCCGTTTAAGTATTTCATGGCCACGGATCTATCCTCAAGGTGACGAATTAGAGCCTAATGAAGAAGGGCTAGAGTATTATGATCATGTTTTTGATGAATGTTTAAAATATGGAATAGAGCCTATTGTTACTTTATCTCATTTTGAAATGCCTCTTTATTTAGCAAAAAAATATGGTGGTTGGAGAAATAGACAATTAATTACATTCTTTGAAAGATATGCGATTACATGTTTTAAAAGATATAGCAAAAAGGTCAAATATTGGATGACATTTAATGAAATTAATAATCTTATAGATACCGATAATCCTTTTAATGCTTGGACTGGAGCAGGTGTTTTATATGAAGATAATGAAAATATTGAACAAACAATGTATCAAATATCTCATTATCAGTTTGTTGCAAGTGCTAGAGCAGTTCAAAGAGCCAAAGAAATTAATGCCTCTATGCAAGTAGGTTGCATGTTGCATTTTGGCCCAATTTATCCTTCTTCTTGTAATCCACAAGATATTCTTGCAGGAATTAAAGCAATGGATAAGAGATATTTCTTTAGTGATGTTCATGTAAGGGGATATTATCCAACCTATACTTTAAAAAAGTGGGAAAGGAGTAATATTCAATTAGATATAACTGATGAAGATTTAAAAGATTTAAAACGAGGTACTGTGGATTATATAGGGTTTAGTTATTATAAATCAACGATTGCAGAATATGATAAAATACAAGACTTTATTGAAGTACAAAATCCATTGTTAAAGAAAAGTGATTGGGGTTGGGCTATTGATCCTACAGGATTAAGGATTATTTTAAATGAAGTTTATGAAAGATATCAAAAACCAATGTTTATTGTTGAAAATGGTTTTGGAGCTTATGATAAATTAGAAAATGGAATCATTAATGATGATTATCGTATTGATTACTTAAGAAACCATATTTCAGAAATGAAAAAAGCAATTGAGTTAGATGGTGTAGAAGTCATGGGATATACTCCTTGGTCAGCAATCGATATTGTAAGTGCTTCTACTGGTGAATTGGCAAAAAGATATGGATTTATCTATGTTGATTTAGATGACCAAGCTAAAGGTAGTGGAAGAAGATATCGAAAAGCTTCTTTTGAATGGTATAAAAGAGTTATTTCATCAAATGGTGAAATTTTATAGGAGATAAATAATATGAACAAATTTATAAATGAAACATTAGTTATTTATATATCGAAGTTTAAATACAAAAGTTATAAAGGCTTTAAAGGATGGAATGATGTTTTCTTTACCGTTTTTAATGATAGGATCATTGTTCCTGTTGATTGCCAACTTACCAATTGAATCAGTAAGTAAAGTAATTAGTGAAAGTGGAATAGGAGATGTATGTTCTCAAGTATATTCTTCTACGTTTTCATTAATGGCCTTCTTTACAGTAATAGGAATTACTTATTCTTATTTGAAGAATGATCAAGTAATAACAGCTATAAATGGCGCTTTAACTGGTTTAGCAGCTTTTATTTTATTAACTCCATCTTCTAAGGTATTAGACAGTGGGGAATCAGTTACAGGAATTATTTCTAAAGATTGGACTGCTGGTCAAGGAATGATTTGTGCTATTTTAATTGTTTTTTTAATTGGATATATTTATTCTTTATGTGTAAAAAAAGATATTAGCATTAAAATGCCAAATGGTGTGCCTAGTGGTGTTGCAGATTCATTTTCGTCACTATTACCAACTGGAATTATTATTACTATTTGTGCAATTATTTATGCTATATGTCACTTTATATTTAATACAACATTTGCAGAACTTATTTATTCGGTAATTCAAATTCCTTTACAAGGAATTACAGATTCGTTCTTTGGCGTTATTATTATGACAGTTGTTATGTCTTTATTATGGTGGACAGGCGTCCATGGTGGTTCTATATGTGGAGGAATTCTTTCACCAATTTTACAAGCAAATATGGCAGCTAATCAAAAAATTATAGATTCAGGATTGCCTCTTACAATTCAAAATGGTGGACATATTTTTACACAACAATTTTGGGACAATTTCTTATGTATGTCTGGTGCTGGAATTGTGATTGGGTTAGTGATTTATATTACATTTTTTGCCAAATCAAAGTCATTACGTAGCTTAGGTAAATTATCCATTGTACCTAATATCTTTAACATTAATGAACCAATTATTTTTGGGACACCAATTGTACTTAATATATATTTATTAATTCCATTTGTTCTTGTTCCTTTAATTATAGGTATAATTATTAATGTATATGGGAATTTTACCATTATTTAGCGGGGTTATGGTTCCTTGGACAACACCACCAATTATATCAGGACTTTTGATTGGTGGATGGCGTGTTGCATTATGGCAATTTGTGAGGATTGTTGTATCTTTTGTTATTTATTTACCATTTATTAAAAAAATAGATACTTTGGAATTAAATAAAGAAAATCAAAAGTAAATTATAAGAAATACAAATATTTAATCTTAATATCAAAAAGTCGTGAAAAATCACGACTTTTTTTGTAATGCTACTAAGTTAAGAAATTAAGTTAATACTTTTGCTTTATTTATTGTCTAAGAAATCCACACGATTTTTTGTTACTGCTTATTTAGAAGCAGTATTTTTTAAAATATAAAGTAAGATTTGAACTTGTTTTTCCATCATAGTAAGTGAACAATATTCATAAGGTCCATGATAGTTAAAACCACCCGTACCAAGATTAGGACAAGGAAGTCCTTTGAATGTTAAACGTGCACCATCTGTACCACCACGAATTGGTGAACAATAAGCATCCAAACCATTTTCTTTAATGGCAGCTAAAGCTTGTTCAACAATGAACATATGATCTTTTAGAGCTTCTTTCATGTTTAAATAACTTTCTGTAATCGTTACTTCAACAATTTGATAACCATATTTTTTATTTAAGAACTCTGCAATATCTTTAAAATCTTGACATTGTTTATTTGCTTGTTGTAAGTCATGATTACGAATAATATATTCAGCAACTGTTTCTTCACAAGTTCCTTGAATCGAGTGAAGGTGATTAAATCCTTCATAACCTTCTGTTGATTCAGGGCGCATATGCACAGGTAAAAGTGAATCAAATTCATAGGCAACACGCGTTGAATTGATCATTTTATTTTTAGCACTTCCTGGATGAATACTTCTTCCATGGACTTTCACTTCGGCACTAAATGCGTTAAAGTTTTCATATTCAACAATGTGAATATCTCCACCATCAATGGTATAAGCATATTGTGCATTGAAGTAATCAACATTAAAGTGATCACTACCATGTCCAATTTCTTCATCAGGTGTAAAAGCAATTTGAATATCATTATGTTTAAATTCTGGATGATTATAAATATATTCCACCATTTGCATAATGATCGCAATACCAGCTTTATCATCAGCTCCTAATAAAGTTGTTCCATCTGTAGTAATTAAATCATGATGAATAAGTTGTAAGAGTTGAGGATATTGTTCAGGGTCTAGATAAAGTTCTTTATCTTCATTTAAAATAATTATTTGACCTTGATAATCTTTGATAATTTGTGGATGAATATCTTTACCACTTGCGTCAGGAGAAGTATCCATGTGGGCAATAAAACCTATGACATCTCCTTGATGATTATTATTACTAGGAATTGTTCCATAAACTACACCAAATTCATCTATTTTTGCATTTTCAATTCCTAATGATTTTAATTCTTCAACTAAATAATTTCCTAATTTTAATTGTTTTGAAGTTGAAGGAACAGTATGTGAATAACTATCTGATTGTGTGTCAAAACTCACATAATTTAAAAACCTTTCTTTAATTTCCATTTGTCTTCCTCACTTTCTTTTCTATTATACAACGACTTGTAAAGAACTTCTATGAAAAGAGTTTACAAATCTTAAATTGTATGTTACCATACAATTCGCAACCGAACAATATAGGAGGAATGATATGTATAGAGATCCCATTGGACATCGTATTAAGACCATAAATAACCTAATGAGAAAAACAATGGATAAGAAAACAGGTCAGAGGCCTGATCGTGCAACTTTAATGCATTGTTGGATCATTGGGTTTGTTCAAGATAGAGAAGATAGTGGGCTTGATACATTTCCTAAAGATATAGAAAAAGAATTTTCAATCAATCGTTCTACGACATCAGAAATGTTGAAACTGATGTGTAAAAAGGGAATGATTGAACGAGAAGAAGTAGAGTATGATGCAAGATTAAAGAAAATCGTTTTAACAGAATCTTCAAGAAATCATAATCGACAAATTGAAGATAAGATGAAAGAAATGCATCAAAAACTTATTAAAGATTTATCTGAAGAAGAAATAAATACGTTTATTAAAATATCCGATAAATTAATTAATAACATCAAAGAAGATTTATAAATATTCATGAAGTTCGGTAAATGAATAGGAAAGGAAGTCAATTATGGTAAAAACTTTAATGAAACAAATCAAAGAATATAAAAAAGATTCATTACTTACAATGTTATTTGCGGCATTAGAAGTTATCTTAGAAATCATTATTCCTTTATTAATGGCAAGTCTTATTGATAAAGGGATTGAGGCAGGCAATATGTCTAATGTTACAAAATATGGAACATTCATGTTTGTTATTGCAATTGGAACATTATCACTTGGTTTTTTAGCTGGTAATCATGCAGCTAAGGCTTCAACAGGTTTTGCAGCAAATTTAAGAGATGCCATGTATACAAACATTCAAACATTCTCTTTTTCAAACATTGATAAATACAGTACCGCAGGACTTGTTACACGTTTAACGACAGATGTGACAAATGTGCAAATGGCTTATCAAATGATTATTCGTATGTGTATTCGTGCACCAATGTCACTTGTTTGTGCTCTTGCGATGGCCATGATGATCAATTTTAGATTAAGTATGATTTTCGTTGTCGCAATTATTTTCTTAGTAGCTGTGCTTGCAACGATTATGTATCATGCCACAAAATATTTTAATGATGTTTTTCCTAAATATGATACTTTAAATGAAAGTGTTCAAGAAAACGTTGTTGGTATTCGTGTTGTTAAATCGTTTGTTAGAGAAAAATATGAAAATGAAAAATTTAAAAAAGCAGCACAAAACATTTATAAACTTTTTGTCAAAGCAGAATCCGTTTTATCTTATAATAACCCAGCTATGTTAATAGCTGTTTATGGTTCAATTTTAATGCTTTCATGGTTAGGTGCTAAAGCAATTGTAGGTGGGACTCTTACTACAGGTGAACTTACAAGTTTATTTAGCTATGTTATGAATATTATGATGTCACTTATGATGCTTTCTATGGCATTTGTTATGATTACGATGTCACTTGCTTCAGGAAGACGTATTGCAGAAGTTATTAATGAGCAATCTGATTTAGTATCTCCTCAAGAAGCTTTAACGGAAGTAAAAGATGGTTCAATTGATTTCAATCATGTTGTTTTTTCTTATAAACATGGTAGTGGAGAAGCGGTCTTAAAAGATGTTGATCTTCATATTAAAAGTGGTGAAACAATTGGAATTCTTGGTGGTACCGGAAGTGCTAAAAGTAGTTTGGTCAACCTTATTTCTCGTTTATATGATGTTGACGAAGGTAGCGTTGTTGTTGGTGGACAAGATGTTCGTAATTATGATCTTGAAGTTTTAAGAGATGAAGTTTCTGTTGTCTTACAAAAGAACGTTTTATTTAGTGGAACAATCTTACAAAACTTACGTTGGGGTAATGAAAACGCAACAGAAGAAGAATGTAAAGAAGCTTGTCGTTTAGCATGTGCTGATGAATTTATTGATCGTTTTGAAGATGGTTATAATACGTATATTGAACAAGGTGGTTCAAACGTTTCAGGTGGACAAAAACAACGTTTATGTATTGCTAGAGCGTTACTTAAAAATCCTAAGATTTTAATTTTAGATGATTCAACAAGTGCTGTTGATACGGCTACAGATGCAAGTATTCAAGAATCATTCAATGAACGTATTCCGGATACAACAAAAATTATTATTTCACAACGTATTTCATCAGTTCAAAATGCAAATCGTATTATTGTTTTAAATGATGGTGTTGTGGATGGTTTCGACACACATGAAAAATTATTAGAAACAAATGAAATTTATCGTACAATTTATGAAACACAAATGAAAGGGAAGGAGGAAGAATAATGAAAGAAGGAACAATGAAACGTTTACTTAAAATGTTATGGAGTAAATATAAAATCCATTTAATTATTGTTTTTCTATGTATTGTAGGAAATGCTTTATTTAATGTTCAAGGAACAATGTTTATGCAAACATTAATCGATGATTATATTGTTCCCCTTTTAAAAAGTTCTTCACCTGACTTTAGTGGATTGTTCCATGCTTTGATTCGAGTAGGTTCACTATATGCTTGTGGTGTTGTTTGTGCCTTTACATTTAACCGTATTATGGTTTATGTAACACAAGGTTTTTTAAGAAATTTAAGAATTAATATGTTTGAACATATGGAATCTTTACCAATTCGTTATTTTGATAGAACACCTCATGGTGATACAATGTCTGTTTATACAAATGATATTGATACCTTAAGACAATTAATTTCACAATCAATTCCTCAACTTATTTCAAGTTGTATGACTATTGTGACAACATTTATATCCATGATTATTTTAAATATTCCTTTAACTGTGTTAAGTGTATGTATGCTTATGGTGATGCTTGTTGTTTCAAGAAAACTTGGTTCTTTATCAGGTAAATTCTTCGTTAAACAACAAAGCGATTTAGGTAAAGTTAATGGATATATTGAAGAAATGATTTCTGGTCAAAAAGTTGTTAAAGTTTTTAATCACGAAGATCAAGCAATCGATGATTTTAGAAAATTAAATGATGAATTAAGAGAAAGTGCTTATCAAGCACATAAATTTGCGAATATCTTAATGCCAGTTACAGTACAACTTGGAAATATTTCCTATATTATTTGTGCAATCGTAGGTGCTATTCTTGCTTTAAATGGACATTTTGCATTAACAATTGGGACACTTGTTGCTTTCTTAACATTGAATAAAAGTTTCAACCAACCTATTGGACAAATTTCTCAACAAATCAATGCTGTTGCTATGGCACAAGCAGGAGCAGGACGTATCTTTGATTTATTAGATCAAGAAAGTGAAGAAGATCAAGGTGTTGTGACTTTATGTCGTGTAGAAACTGTTGATGGAAAAATGGTTGAAACAGATAAAAGAACAGGACATTGGGCTTGGAAACATCCACGCAAGGATGGACATGTTGAACTTGTTGAAATGAAGGGAGACATTCGTCTAGAAGGTGTTGACTTTGGTTATTTTGATGATCGTATGGTTTTACACAATGTAGATGTTTATGCTAATCCTGGTGAAAAAATTGCTTTTGTTGGAGCGACTGGTGCTGGTAAAACAACGATTACAAACTTAATTAATCGATTCTATGATATTCAAAAAGGTTCAATTACTTATGATGGGATTGATATTAAACTTATCAAAAAAGATGATTTAAGAAGATCATTAGGTGTGGTATTACAAGATACACATTTATTTACTGGAACAGTTATGGATAATATTCGCTATGGACGTCTTGATGCTACGGATGAAGAATGTATTGAAGCAGCAAAACTTGCCAATGCCGATCTCTTTGTTAAACATTTGCCAGATGGTTATCAAACAATGCTTACAGGAGATGGGGCAAACTTATCGCAAGGACAAAGACAGTTATTAGCGATTGCGCGTGCAGCTGTTGCTAATCCACCAGCACTTATTTTAGATGAAGCAACATCTTCTATTGATTCTCGTACAGAAAAACTTGTACAAGATGGAATGGATAAATTAATGCATGGTAGAACGACGCTCGTTATTGCCCATCGTTTATCAACCATTAAAAATAGTGATTGTATTATGGTTTTAGAACAAGGACATATTATTGAAAGAGGAAATCATCAATCACTTATTAAAGAAAAAGGTAAATATTATCAATTATATACAGGAGCTATTGAAATGGATTAATCCATCAATAGCTTTTTTTGTTTTCTTTTGGACTAAACGTCCATTGAAGAAGAAAAAAAGGAAAGCTAAAATAATGATAGATAAAAGTTAAATCGCCATGGTTAGAAAACGCACAAATTTGACACAAATTTGAGATAAATTGTCTTTGATAACATGGTACAATAACATCAGAAAAGCTCCTTATAAATATGATAAACAATACAAACAAAAAGCGATGTATAAAACCTTAATATAAAAAATTTATATAAGGAGGAAAGATGATGTGCATTAAAGAAA
>OLNH01000466.1_pt1 | contig 34548 bp, 23 predicted proteins | sample 1643101 | NCBI WGS metagenome assembly OLNH01 (sample SAMEA3136758, study PRJEB25190) | human gut metagenome | biome: human gut; feature: human-associated habitat; material: faeces | place: Austria | collected 2013 | reverse complement strand
TTTTAATTTTAGTTCCGGAAATACCTTCATCTGCATATAATCTTACTAAAGTGTCCCCTGTGCGTTTTGTGTATTCTGAAAAAAATTCCTTTTGGGCTTCCAGACTGTTGAGCTGATCGGCTTTGTCGGTGGAGACTCGGCAATAGGCTGCTATGTTCATAGTATTACCTCTCTGTTATAGTTGTATCGTTCTGTTACATCTTTTATTATATATTAAAATTTCAAATTGTAAATAAAAGATGAACACCACTTTAATAATAACTAAAATTTTCAAGTGAATTGTTCCTCTAAAATAATAATTTTTAACAACTAATCTTTTTAATAATCATATAATACTCTTTTTTTGCGATATGTATTATACATATCATGAATATAGCTATTTCCTATTACTTCTTCATTTTCATGATCTTGTATTAATTGTTCAAAAAGGTATGCATACACCTTTTCATATGTTCGTCCTGAAAATATTTCCGCCATAGTATCTACTATATTTTGTATTACTTCTATCTTTCTTAAATCATATGGTTTCAATGCAATATCAATCCATTTTTTATATTCTAACTCTTCCTTGTTTGGATCACTCTGTTTTAGGAAATAAAAAAAATGCAAAAGATTAAATTTCTGACTTTTCAATAAATTATTTTTGCCTTCACAAAGAAGCATTTCTGTTTTGTTATATTTATATGTTCTCCACTTTTCAACAATATCTTTAGAATTTTCTGGAATCGACAAATTTAAAATCCAATATCCTGAAATATTTATATCAATCCATTTAATATCCTCATTCGTGTTATTCATTCTAATTAATTCTATCGATATTCCATAAAATAATTGCATCAAAAACTCTATATTTCCACCCGTTGGAAATTCCCCCAAGGAACTTATATTTCCATTATAAAACCCCCAGTGTGTAATCATTACACTATTAAACAATGAATTCATAAATTCATTTGTAAGGTCTCTTGTATCAAACATATTAGCTGTACATATAAAAGCTTCCAATAAACTGCCAAATAATCGTAAATTATGAAACTGTAAACTTAATATAGTATTATCCAAATTATTCTTTACATACTGATTTAGATATTTTCCTATTAAATTAAATTTTTCTGTATCTTCAAAAACTATATTGCTCAAGCACTCATCTATCATCCCTCTTTTTGCCAATGGAGATACTATTTTCTTATATTCAATACAATTTAATTTACTTCTCAGAATATCATGAACAAATTTCTCACCTAACATTTCTGAATTACATATTATTATTACTTTCATCCCATATGTTTCTATAATATCATTAATAAGACCAATCACAATATTATATTTATCAATATCTGACTGTTCTAAATTATTTGTAAAAAAATCTTCTATCTTATAAAATGCTTTTCCTACCGATTCAAATTCATCTTTTATTTCTTTAAATTCTGAAAAAGTATTCCTTCCTCTCGTAGCATTTGAAAGCAAAGATGTTGATTTTCTATATAACTTACCAGATTCTCTATTTCTTATTGATCTTGATGTTATTCTTTCAAAATCATCAAAAATAAAGATTGATCCTTTTTTAATAGTATCGTATCCATATGTTTTCTTTAAAAATTTTTCTATAGGACTCCCTATAATAGGCACAAATTGCAATACCTTTATTACAAGTGTATAAAAAGATTTATCATTTTGTTCAATTGTGTTGTTAATTTCCTTTATTATCTCTTTCCGTGAATCAATTCCAAAACAAGAAATACGGAATATTTTGGTTCCTGAATAGCGGAAATATTGATCAAAAAAATTTTGCACATCATATGTTTTCCCTGATCCCCATTCTCCTGTTACTAAAAAACAACGCGGTATACTTGAATCACGTAAATATCTAAAAAGACTATTTTCAAATCTATTTCTACCGTTCTGATTTTTCAACCACCAATCCCATATTACGCCCCACATCCATTGCAAAATTTCCGTCACCAAAAATATTACAATAATTATTCTAAATATTCTTTCTATGTTTAAATAGATGTTTTTTATATATTCCAAACTAACATCTAAATACCATGTAGAAATATATGAACTGATTTTTCTGCAAATCTTACGTAAAGCATCAATTCGATAAAGTAATATTCCCAAAACACTTATTACTGTAAAAAAATCTAAATATATTTTTATCTTTAAAAATAATTTTTCAATGCTTCTTCCTATGTTTGTTTTCTTCATTTTATCTTCCCATCATTTAGCTTCAATTAAATAAATTGTTTTTTTACCTCTTCCGGCAAATACTTCACCAGTTCCTCCACTAACTCATACACCTTCGTTCCTGGTGCTATCTCCGCCGGTGTCTTTCCTTCTCCATTTTTAATAATCCGTCTCGCATATCGAATTGCCAACTTCGGATTTCCACCATTCATCAGCGTCTCAAATATGTCATCCATATTCTTTTCATACTTCCCAATTCCCAGTTCCTGAAATTTCTCATTCAAAAACTTTTTATACTCAGATCTGTGATTATTTGCCGTATAATATGCAAAATGTAACATGAACCAGAATTCGATACACTCGTTACTCCACGCCGCATGATACTGAATATCCGGATTCTTTTGATTTAATACTTCTGCCCGCTGAACTACTCCATTGACATCACTGGATGGAAAGCTGTCTTTATCATAGACACACCATATCTGCCCTTTCGTAATCTTATTTTCACGTACATACTCTTCAGCCTTTCCAATTACCCGCATCGTCTCAGCCTGGCAGCCCTCAATTTCGATTAAAACCATATCTCGATAAATAGGATTCTCTTCAATATACCGTTTGAACCCTTGGAAATATTTAGGTTCCGTTGCTTGTCCTTCACAGAAAATATAGTAGCGGAATTCTTTCTTTTCCAGATATTCCTGCCGACGTTTCTTCTTCCAGTTGTCTTTCTCTTTTCTGCCTCTTTTAGCCATTCACCGTCCCCCAATCTATAATTTTTCTGAGGTATGGATCTGCACCGTATTTTCCTTCCAGATACTGTTTATCGAACTTGGCATCCTTGCGTACAGATTCACCTTTCTTATTTTTAAATTCTACAAGAGAATATAATTTTGAGTTTTGACGGTTTCCTTTTGCTACAAACCAGATTTCATCTCTTCTGAATACTTCGCTGTTCATAGTAGACAGATCATGTGATGTAAAAATCAACTGTGCACCTTTTTTATTTTTTTCCATATTGCTGAATGTCATAATCAGGTATTTCAACAATACCGGATGTATCTTTGCATCCAATTCATCAATTACAAGCGTTGTTCCTTTTAATAAACTTTTTGCAATAAAAGGGAGCAGACCAAATAATTTCTTTGTTCCACTGGATTCATCAAATAAATTTAATTCTGCTTCATATTCATCTACTACGTGTTTTGTAAACACTTCGATCCGGTCATTCTCCTTTTCTTCTACACGAAAATCTACGATATCCAAATCCATCTCCTGAATCATCTGGAGCATCAATCTTTTTACGTCCTCTGACTTAGAAATAGCCATTCGCAATTCCTGCATAGGATTTCCATAATTCAAAAAATCAATCTCTTCATCAAACCAGTCAAGCACATCCTGTACCACTTCGTTTTTGCTGTAAGTTATTCCAAGATACGATAACAACGGCAATGTATCGGATAATTCATCACTGGTTTTCAATCTTGCAAATGCACCTTTCAAAGTAATTTCATCTTCATCTCGTTCAAAAAGTGCTGATTTCCGCCCTGTTTCTAATTTTATACGATCCAACCTTTCGTATTCGATTACTTCTTTTTTAACAATTAATTCATAGCGATACTCTGCCATTGCTGTTCTAAAAAACAGTTCAAATTCTGTTGGTTCATTTCTTGTCTCTTCATCAAAAGCAAATGGCTCTATCACTAGTTTTTTCATTTTCATTGCAATCTCTTCGTTATTACTTGTGGCATATAATGGTCTCAGCACTTTCGTAACCAGACTGTGTAACGCTTCAAGAACGTTAGATTTACCTCCACCATTTGGTCCGTATACAGCGGATACCGGTAAATATAATTCCTCATCTTTATCTTTTATAATTCTGTCTTCATGCTCAGAAATGGCGGCAGCCTGCATGTCAAATGTTACCTCATCCCGTATACTCTTAAAATTTTTCACTGTAAATTGGCATAACATCTTATTTACCTCCATTAGTCCAAACTTCTTGCCTATATCCTTATTATATTCCGTTTTTTTATTTTAGCAATAGTTTCATGAGATAAAATCTCATATTTTATATTATAATTTACATTTCGGCAATTTTCGGCAAAATTATACACCTTATACTTCTTGTTAGTGCTTTTCAATTCCTTACTCATCTATCCACTTTGTTCCGATTCACATTCATTTACTTCCACCTGCACCATATTCTCCTGCAATATTTTCTCCACCTTCTCAGTATTCGCTTCTATCATCACTTTCAATATGTAATCGGCGGTCACTTCCACCGGATTTGGATCATGAAATCGATAGTTCAGTTTTCTTTTCGCCACGGTGAAGTTTCCATCTCCTCCCTGCTCACTCTTTGTCCATTACTATGAAAATTCCTTCTGAAATAGTCCTAGATTTTCAGAATGTTTTTCATAGTCTGCATATTGTCATTTGCCATGGCTTCACGTCTGCTGACTCCATCAATCTTTACCGGAATACATCTCTCCAGAATTCTGTCATAAATTCTTTTCTTGCATCCTGATTTAGCTGTAATTCCAGCAAGAATTTTGGAAATTGATAATACTACATCTGCCGCTCCTGCTCATTCATGTACAAATATTTCATTTGTTTCTTCCTCACCTTCTCAATATTTGAGGAAATATATTTTTGAATTTTATATCCACAAAAAATAATCCCTCTATATATCCAAAAGGAAAAAGCATAAAATACAGCCCCCTCATCAGAATTTTTTTAATTTTTTCATAATTTCATTACTGTGCATCCCAAAATCCCGCATAATCTTAAAGATAAGCAGAGAACCAATTAAGGTACTATAATCCCTAGTGAATTTCGCTCTTTGTTATTTCTTTCTTCCTTTTAATCTAAATTTTTATACAAGAGCAAGATCCACCTGTGTTTAACAAATTTATTCTTAATGAATATTCTATTTTCATCCTCTTGATTCAATTTCATCTTTATATAATTAGCTTTCATTAAAGATTTTCGCATCATTTACATAATATGTTCCTTTAAAAGTTTTCAAAAAAAGCATCCGGCTTCTGCCAGATGCTCTGTAAAAAAATTTCAATTTTTACCTGCTTACATTTTCAATGCAGCCAATATAATCTCCCTGATTTCCGAATATTATTTTCGATTATTACGATACGGTATTACCCGGGTGGATCTTGCTCTTCTCTTTTAATATCAATATAATTCTATTTTTCGATAATCTATGACAGTGCTGCAGTTAAATGATATACTAATTCTAGTTTATAAATTCGAAGGTATATTATGTCGAACATTCAGATAACAGAAAATGGGCCAGGAAAATATTCTCCTGAATGGTTTTATAGCAAATCTCAGACTCCAGAATGGATTTCATTTGCTCACAAGGCTGATGATCTACGAGAAAATTTTATAAATCTTTTTGGAATAGAACGCTTAAAATCACTTTCGGGAAAAGATTTGTTAACTTCTTTACAAAGAATTAAAAATAGGAGGATATACAAATGTTTGATTCAAATAAAACATGGTTTTGTAAACAACTTAGAACTGAAGATGCAAAACAAATAAGCGAACAATTAAATATCGCTATAAGCGAAGCTGATCACTCAGAAGCCACAAAACTTTTTCAAAAAGTCAAAAAATATATGAAAATACGTATTAATGAAAATTATTTTTTACCACTTAAAAATATTCATACATGCTTGGCAAAACTCGACATCCCAGAAAATACTGCTTTTATCACTATGGGAATTAATTGCATTCTTATTGAATTATTCTATGAAATGAAAAATGGATATGATGAGTCCCACGAAGGCGTTACAGTAGGAAACGCATATAAAGAAATTTTACCATTGTTAGATCCAACTATATCAGAAGATCTTGCAATACTATTTTATAAAGGAATTAGATGTGGTATATTACATCAAGGTCAAACCAAGAACAATACTGCATTAACATATCAACTAGATACAATCATTCAACCAAACGGTCCTTACTATTTATGCAATCCGCAAACATTATTTGAAAAACTAAAAAACTTGTATAGATTATATTGGAAAGACATTTCAGAAAAGAATTATTCTGATGAACTGGCAATAAACTTAATTCAAAAATATAATTACATACTTACTCATATATCATAATTTAATAATTACTCCCGCTGGATTTAAATTTTAACAAAAAGGAGCGGATTAATTTCCGCGTTCTCCGCTCCTTTCATCATTCTATTGCTCTCTTTGTATTATTTATATTTATTTTATTCTCCATATATATCGTTCTATTTTGTTACATCTATATGTACTGTGCTCTTACTGATTCCAAATTTTTTCGCCGTCTGTCGTACTGTCGCTTTTGTTTCTATTATGTAATGTGCAATCTCCACTGCACGTTCTTCGATATAATCTTTCAAAGAAAAATCCCCCGAAGACACCGTTTTTACAGTGTATGCGGGGGATTTATGTGGTATGTCTTACTTATTTATCTCTTAGAAGAGCACCGGAATAATATAAATTCCAAGTGCAATGATCGTCGCAACAATTGTCGCAATCTTCCAGATATTGTATTCTTTGTCCATCTTTGCTTTTTCTTCCGGAGATGGCTCCTCGAGAACACCGATTTCTTCCTCAATTGTCGGGATCTTGTTCTCATGTTTTCTGGTAAAGACTGCCCAGTAAATGATTGCTGCTACGGTTACTACTCCAGAGGTAGCAAGTGCTACTCTGTCTGCGAAGATCAGCATGAAGATATACACAACGATCGTGAACCAGCAGCCGAATTTTCCACCAGGAGCTACATATGGTCTGTTCATATCCGGATAATTTTTCTTCAGTCCCATATATGCAAGACATCCAATGATGTAGCAAAGTGCCAGTGAAATCAACGATACAGATGCAATATAGTTGATTGAACCTGTTGCGATCAGAATGATATTGATAATACCTACTGCTGCAACTGCAGTGTATGGTGTTTTGTATTTCGGATGTACTTTGCAGAAGAAAGAAGGAAGAGATTTATCTTCTGCCATTGTATAGATATATCTTGCCGGAGCTGCAATACCAGGGTTGATCGTAGACAGGTCACCACCAAATGCAATTCCGATGCAGAGAAGGATGATCGGGAATCCGATAAGTCCTGCTGCCTCCAGACCTTCTGCATAAGGAGCATCTGCTGCTGCAAGCAGTGGATAGAATTTGTGCGGTACAAGACCAACCAGGAACCACTGGAATAATGCATTACATACAAATACAAGGAATACAGATACTTTTAAAGCTCTTGGAAGTGTATACTGTGGGTATTTTGTTTCAGCACCCATAGATACACAGGTTTCAAAACCTGTATAGCACCACCATACAAGACCAAAGATGTACATCAGTTCATTAAAAGGTGGCAGTGAATCCATTGCAATTCCACCAAAATATTCCAGATGGATCTTAGGAATCATATACAGGAACCATGCGATCGCACAACCCCAGAAGAAAAAGATAAATCCAGTCTGTGCTTTACCAGACATCTCAATTCCCTTAAAGTTCAGTATCAGGAAAAATATTACCAGGATAATTGCAATAATACGGGAATCGACACCACTCAGGTCAATTCCAAACTGGCTGAAAAGAATCTTAAAATAGTTCGCAAAAGCAAGCGTCTCACCAGCACCGATTCCAACTACTGAAATAATATAATGCCACCCTGCCAGGTTTGCCCATACTCTGTTCAGACCACGTTTTGCATAGTTGTATGTACCACCTGCACAAGGCAATGCTGCTGACATCTCACCATAGATCAGACAAGGCCAGATAGAAATCAAAAGAGATAAAAATGTGATTACAATGATCCAGGATCCTACATGACCGATCTGAGCAGAACCACAGGTGAATAATCCGACACCTACGACTGTTCCAATCGTCATACTGATGGATTCTTTTAATCCAAGTGCTCTGACAAGCTGTGTTTCTTTGTTTTCCATAACAACCACTCCTCATTCCGCGTTATTTTATTTATAAAAAAATGGAGTACAGAATTTTTCATTTCTGTGCTCCATTGCAACTTTTATATCTTTCTCTTTATATTCAATTAACTGGCGCTGGCAAATTCCACACCGCTTTTCTTTTTCTCAAGTATCTGTGAGATCAGATCCACAATATGGGCTGCTGCCTCCACCGGTGGAATCCCATGTCTGCTGATATTAGAAACTACCGTATATTCCGATTCCAGCATATCCGGTCTTGCATTGTAGGCAATATATGCTGACATACTTTCTGAAGTGAGAAGTCCCGGTCTCTCTCCGATCAGTACACAGGTAACCTGTGCATCCAGCAGCGGTCCGATCGTTCTTGCGGTATTTACTCTGCAATATCTGACAAAAAACGGGGTTCCAACTGTAATTCCTTTATCCTCCAGACCCATCTTGATCGTAGGAAAAAGGTCCGGGATATTTGCTTCTATGGACGGTGAACAAAGACCGTCTCCAAAATAAATCTGCACCTGTGGATGATGTACACAGTTGTCGGAAATTGTTTTCTGTGCCTCCGGTAGAAAAATTCTTCCCCAGTCCGGTCTCAAAAGCATTTCGTTTTTGTTTGCACATTTTGTCTGTACTTCAAAAACTCCAAGCTTCCTAACGGTTTCTTCCGGCACTTCATTATAAACTGCATCATTTGCAGCTGCATGAGAAGCCAAGAATCGAAGCTCTGCTTCTGTTGTATATCTCGGTCCACAATGTCCGATTCCAATTCTGGCCGGAGTTGCATGTTTCATTTTCCATATTTCTTTTTCATTATACGGATGATCCACATGCATATAATCCATAATATCCGTTTCCATAATATCCCGAAGGCATCCTGCTGTAGCACTCATTTTTCTTCCCTCCCGTGATCTCAGATTTTATTTTGCAAAGAATACGGATGGATCACCGGCATTTCTGCCAAGATGACCATTCTCCCAGAATCCCCATTTTTCCAGCCACTGTCGAAATTCCGGAATCGGCTGCTTTTTCAGAAGCTGTCTGACACTGGCAACGTCATGATAACTGGTAGATTGATACATCAACATGATATCATCTGCCTGTGGAAGTCCCATAACATAATGAACACCCGCTGTTCCAAGCAATGTGAGAATCGTTTCTGAATCATTCTGATCCGTCGGCATGTGGTTTGTATAACAGACATCACATCCCATCGGGAGTCCATGAAGGTGTCCGCAGAACACATCTTCCAGTGCTGCTCTTGTCAGCTGTTTGGTATCGTAAATATATTCCGGTCCCATAAAACCAACGACGGTATTTACCAGAAATGGATGATAATGCCTGGCCAGTCCGTAGCATCGACACTCCATAGTCTGCTGATCCGCTCCAAATGCTGCCGAAGAAGATAATTCTGAACCCTGCCCTGTTTCAAAATACATAACATTCGGGCCCTTTGCATGTCCTTTTTCTTTAAATAACATTTCTGCTTCTTCCAACATTTCCGTGGTTACACCAAACGCAGATAATGCTGCCTCGGAACCTGCAATAGACTGAAAACAGAGATCTGCACTTCCCTGTCCGCTTCGCAGTGCTTCCATCTGTGTTGTCACATGGGATAACACACAGGTCTGTGTCGGAATCTGGTATTTGTCTCTGATGTCTCCCAGTGTCTTCCAGATAGCCAGTGTACTGTCAACAGTATCAATTGCAGGATTCAGACCGATTACGGCATCTCCTGATCCGTAGCTTAATCCCTCCAGCGTACTTGCGGTCACACCTTCCACATCGTCCACCGGATGGTTTGGCTGAAGCCTTGCTGCCAGGACATTTTCTGTCCCAATCGTTGTATTGCAGGTTGCTGTAATATGCATCTTGCTTCCTGCAAGGATCAGATCCATGTTTCCCATGATCTTGGAGATTGCTGCGATTGCTTCGCTTGTCAGTCCCCTGCTAGCTCTCATGATCTTATCACTGTCTGTTTTGTCATCCAGAATCCATTCTCGCATCTCCTGAATGGTTTTTCCTTTGATTTCACGGTAGACTTCTTCATCTATGTCATCCTGAATGATTCTGGTAACAGAATCCTCTTCATAAGGAACTGCCGGATTTTCTCTCAAATCACCCACCGTAAGCTGTCCAAGCACCTCTTTTGCTGCAATCCGCTGCAGTTTACTTTCTGCCGCTACTCCCGCCAGTTCGTCCCCGGATTTTTTTTCGCTTGCTTTTGCCAGAACATCTTTGACGTCTTTGAATTCGTATACCTGCCCTAACATAGAAGTCTTTAAAATCATATTTTGCACCTACCCGTTAAATATTAATGTCTTCACAATGACCGGAATAACTTTTCCCGATACGATCGGCTCTCCCAAATCTACGAAATCTCCACTTTCACAGTAAATCCCATCAATACAGATGATTTTTCTCCGGTTCTTTATTCTGTGATGGAGTGCCTGCCCCAGGGCTTTGCCGATATCTTCTTCCAATACAATGATCAGCACATTGTCCGGCTCACATTCCCTGTCATACTGTTCGATAAGTTTTTCTGCTATCTCCTGTATCTGTGCGAAAGACGGACATTTCAGTCCTTTCATCGCGATCGCGATCTGCTTTCCTTCGCCGCGGCTTTCCTGATAGATCTGCATAGCACGATGAAGTTTTTCATCAAGATCTGCAATATCCTCTGGCTGTTCCAGAGCAATCTTTACAACCGGAATATTTTTCAGTGGAAACGTATCCTCTGTATACTCGATCGTACTTCCGGAAATATTCATGCTGTAGTTTCCGGCACCTATTACTGTCGCACGCATCGTTTCTTTTGCCTTGCAGACATTTCCCTTCTGAAAAATAGGATTTTCCCTGATGGACTGTGCAAGCAGCACACCTATATCGCCATATCGAAACAGCTCTCCAATCTCCTCAAAACAGGAGGCTACACCTCCAGAAAAAGTAATCAATTCCGGTTTCTTCTGACAGGTAATTGCATGATTGGTTTTCATCTTCTCAATAAAAACATCTGCATCTTTCAGGCCAACCGCTTCTGCCAGAATCTCTGCCATTGCATCTGTCAGAACTTTCAGTTTTTTGACTTCTACATTCTGTCCTTCTGCAATTTCCAAGCCAAGCTGTTCAGACAGCCATCTGATCTTGGGTGCAACATAAGTAATCTTTCCATCCGCTACCTTTACCAGTCGTCCACCAATATCGAAGCATGCTGTATCAAGTACATTTCCATTTTCAAACAGACAGATATTTGTTGTGCCGCCGCCAATATCAAGATTGGCAACAATTTTTTCTGTTTTCCGTGACAGTTCTGCGGCTCCGGCTCCTTTTCCTGCCAGTACCGACTCCAGATCCGCTCCCGCTGTTGCCATAACAAAATCTCCGGCTACATCTGCAATCGCTTCTACAACATCTTCCGCATTTTTCTTACGGGAAGTCTCACCGGTTATGATCACGGCTCCGGTAGAAAGATCCGCCGGTTTCATTCCAGCTTTTCTGTATTCCTTTTTGATGATCCTGTCTACCCATTTTCCATCGATCTCTTCTCTGGAAAGCAGTGGTGTGAAATACACCTGGCTCCTGTAGATGACCTCTTTGGAGATCACTTTGATCTGTGGAATCTTTCCAAAACCTCCCGTATTCTGAAGAAGCATTCTGCTGAACACCAGCTGTGTAGTTGAAGTTCCAATATCAATCCCTGCACTTAAAATTTCTTCTGTCTGCATATCTTTCATCTCCATAAACGACAAAAAGGGACATCAACGATTGTTGATGCCCCTTTGCACTTCGCTTCTTTGAAATTGATTGCATTATAGCACGGAGTTTTTTAATGCACAATTCAATTATTCACCAAAATTTTCCTGTGAATTCAAAAAGTTTCATTATATTTGCATAATTATACAAAATTTAGTTCAATGAAATCTCATCGATCAGCTTCAGTTCCTCTTCACTGAATGGTGCACTGGAAATAGCTTTTATATTATCCAGAATCTGCTGTGTTTTGGATGCGCCGATCAGAACACTGGTCACTTCTTTCTGCTGCAGAAGCCATGCAAGTGCCATATCTGCAAGCTTTTCTCCGCGCTGTGCTGCCAGCTCATTCAGCTTACGGATCTGATCTAGTCTGTGTTCATCCAAAGTACTTTCTTTAAGGAATCTGCCGTCGGTACGGATACGGCTGTCTTCCGGGATTCCATGCAGGTAACGGTCAGTCAGCTGTCCCTGTGCAAGCGGGCTGAATGTGATCAGACCCTTTTGCAGCTCAGCAGTTGCCTTTTTCAGACCATTCTTCTCTACTGTTCGATCAAAAATAGAATAACGGTTCTGATTGATGACAAACGGACAATGCAGATCCTTCAGAATTGCAGTAGCCTTCTTCAATGTCTCTCCATCATAATTGGAAAGTCCGACATAAATTGCCTTGCCGCTCTGTACAGCACTTGCCAGTGCTCCCATGGTCTCTTCAAGTGGTGTATCCGGATCCATTCTGTGATGATAGAAAATATCTACATAATCAAGGCCCATACGTTTCAGACTCTGATCCAGGCTGGCAAGAAGATACTTGCGGCTTCCCCAGTTCCCATAAGGGCCATCCCACATCTCATATCCGGCTTTTGTTGTAATGATCAGCTCATCACGATAAACGCCCAGGTCTTCTTTCAGAATGCGACCAAAGTTCTTTTCTGCACTTCCTGGTTCCGGACCATAATTATTTGCCAGGTCAAACTGAGTGATTCCGTTATCAAAAGCTGTAAAACAAAGCTTTCTCATATTTTCAAAATGTGCTGTGTCACCAAAGTTATGCCATAATCCCAGTGACACCTTTGGCAGCATCAGACCACTGTTTCCACAATGATCGTATTCCATGGTTGTGTATCTTTCTTTTGATGCAGTGTACATATTCTTTTCCTCCCAATACGAATATATTTACTTCTCTTTACAAAGATTAGCACTTCAAGTATACTTGAAGTCAAGAATTTTATATAAAAGTAAATTCGTGATTCGGCATTTAATTTTTTACAGGAGGTATCGCATCTAATGAAAAACTATACGATCAGAGAAATATCCGAAATGTTTGAGTTACCATCATCTACACTTCGTTATTACGAAAGTGAAGGACTCCTTCCAGAAGTACCCAAATCCTCTTCCGGACAACGTATATACAGTGATGAACATGTTGAACGTCTTAAATGTATCAACTGTTTCAAACGCACAGGAATGACTATCCCACAACTTCGAAAATTTTTTATATATGAGGCAGATGAAGCAGCTCACATTGATAAAATTATCTCTCTTCTAAAAGATCAGGAACAAATTGTAAATGAAAAGCTGATCCAGCTTCAAAAAGATTCAGCACATGTCCATCACAAAGTAGAATACTACTCTGAAATCAAACATGCGCTGGAAAATAATCTTCCTCTGCCAGTCTGGGTAGATGAGGATTGATTTCACTTATTCCTTCTATCTGAAACTCTTTAAATATGCCTTCTGCTCTGGTGTGATCCGGTAGCTCTCCACCGCCTTCTGAATGGTCTTACGGTGTACCCATTCCGGCAGACGTCGTTCCTCGATATACGGAATGGTTGCCTCCCATTGCTTTGCAAGGGCCGTCGCAAGATACCAGGCGATCATCATGTTTACATAATATTCTTCAGACCGTATATCTGCTGCCAGCTTCAGATATTCCGGTCTGAAATCTTCATCCAGATAAAAATTCATCAGCATACCGGTTCCATAACGGATCGTATAAGTTTCTCCCGATGAGATCCAGTTTCTGATTTCCGGAAGCAGCTCTTCTTTATGCTTCGCAAAACACTTTGGTGCCGGAAGGTCACAGGTTGCCCAGTTATTTACATATGGAAGCAGTTTTTTCACTTCTTTCAGGCACACCTCATAGTCTTTGATCCAGCTTATGATCATCATATGCATATTATTCTCTTCATAATATCGGTGTGGCAGATCCTTCAGAAAAAGTTCTGCTTCCAGTGTCTCTGCAAATTCTTTTGTAAACTTGCGGAGCATCGGTGTACGGATTCCTATAATGGTTTCCCTGTCAATACCCGGCAATAATTTACTGTGGAAATCCCGATATTTCAGATCCTGCATCTCAAACAACTGCTTTTCCAGATTTTCTATATAGGACATAAATTCTCCTCGTCTTCCATAGATTTTCAAAAAGCTCTGTTACTTCAACAGAGCTTTGGGGCATATTCTTTATTCTGCTTTTGTTTCTTCCAGAATGGATGTGCAGTGCGGACAGCGGGTGGCTTTGATGCTGATCTCACTCTGGCAGTATGGACAGATCTTTGTCTCTGGTTCTGCAGGAGCTTCTTCTTTCTTTGTCAGGCCTGTCAGCTTATTGATTCCTTTCATAAGACAGAAAAGAATAAAAGCCATGATGATAAAGTTTACAACTGCTGAAAGAAATGAAGATGCAAACCCTGCAACATCAGACAATGAATATGTATACCCCTTTATTTAGTATATTGTAAATTATAACACACAGCTCTTTTTGTACAATCCTTCATGCATATTTTTTGAATTATATCTATACCTTTAAATAAAAGCCTCTCGGAGTCTGCCATGTCACAGGACAAACAACCCCATTCTACACATCAAGCAGATTCGATCATGCTGACTCTTGTTCTTATTCTGGCTGTTTTAGGACTGCTCATTCTTTTTAGTGCCAGTGAATATAATGGCAGAGTACGTTTTCACGACTCTGCCTATTATTTTAAGAAACAACTTTTTGCCACAGCTCTCGGCCTTGGTGCCATGTATCTGGTTTCTTCCATCGACTATCACTTTTTCGTCCGTCTTGCACCGGCCGCCTACCTGCTTTCCATGCTCTTGTCCACCGCCGTTCTGCTTTTCGGACAGGAGATCAACGGTTCAAAGCGCTGGCTGAATCTCGGTCCACTTTCTTTCCAGCCTTCTGAGTTTGCCAAAGTTTCCGTTGTGCTTTTTCTGACCTGGCAGATTGAAAGATCCCATAAACGAACAGACGGGTTCTGGTTTATGTGTCGCACTATGCTCACACTGCTTCCAATCGTAGGCCTTGTTGGCTCTAACAACCTGAGTACTGCCATCATCATCCTGGGAATCGGAGTTATCCTGATCTTCGCTGCCAGCCCTCGCTATATACAGTTTGCAGCACTTGGTGGAGCCGGCATCGGTTTTATCGCGATCTTTCTTGCTGCGGAAAGCTATCGTCTGGAACGTCTCGCAATCTGGCGCGAACCGGAAAAATATGAAAAAGGATTTCAGACGATCCAGGGACTTTACGCTATTGGAAGCGGCGGCCTTTTTGGCAGAGGCATTGGCAACAGCATACAAAAACTGGGCTTCGTTCCCGAAGCCCAGAATGATATGATCTTTTCAATTATATGCGAAGAAATGGGATTGACAGGTGCCATCATCCTGATTCTTATTTTTGCCCTGCTGCTCTGGAGACTCTGTGTCATCTCCATGAACTGTCAGGAACTTTCCGGTGCCATGATCGCTGCCGGAATCATGGGGCATCTGGCGATTCAGGTTATTCTGAATATTGCCGTCGTTACCAATACCATTCCCAACACCGGAATTACTCTCCCCTTCATCAGTTACGGAGGTACTTCCATTGTATTTCTGCTCGGGGAAATGGGGCTGGCGCTGAATGTCAGTCGTCAGAAGAACAATCCTCCCACCAGATAAACCGCAAAAGAAACCAGCCATGCGATCACGCACTGGGCAAGCACAACAAAAATTGCCCATTTGCCACCAAGTTCACGTTTGATTGAAGCAATAGCTGCCACACAAGGTGTATACAGCAGACAAAAAGCCAGAAGACTCGCTGCGGAAAGTGATGTAATACTTCCAAGCAAAGCCGCTGTATTTCCAAATAGGATAGAAAGTGTTGATACTACGCTCTCTTTTGCCATAAATCCAGTGATCAGAGCTGTGGAAATCCTCCAGTCTCCATATCCCATTGGTTTGAAGATCGGAGCGATCACGCTTGCCACCATTGCCAGAATACTGTCTTTGGAATCTGTTACAATGCTCAGATGTGTATTGAATGTCTGCAGGAACCAGATTACCAGTGTCGCCATGAAAATAACGGTAAACGCTCTCTGCAGAAAATCTTTTGCTTTATCCCAGAGAAGATGTCCTACATTCTTCGCACCCGGCATACGGTAGTTCGGTAATTCCATAACAAAAGGCACTGCCTCACCACTGAACAATGTTTTTCGCATCAGCAGCGCCATCAGAATTCCCATGATGATGCCACCGAAGTACAACGCGATCATCACGATCGCACCGTGATCCGGAAAAAATGCTGCCGTAAAAAATGCATAAATCGGAAGTTTTGCCGAACAGCTCATAAATGGTGTCAGTAAGATCGTCATCTTACGGTCTCGTTCAGATGGAAGCGTACGGCTCGCCATAACCCCTGGTACCGTACATCCAAATCCGACCAGCATCGGCACGATGCTTCTTCCGGAAAGTCCGATCTTTCGAAGCAGCTTGTCCATAACAAAGGCAACTCGTGCCATGTATCCACTGTCCTCCAACAAGGAGAGAAAGAAAAACAGGGTTACGATTACCGGAAGGAAACTCAATACACTTCCTACTCCATTAAATACCCCATCCATAACCAGTGAATGCAGTACATCATTCACACCAGCAGCCGTCATCCAATGATCAACGATATTTCCGAGTGCTGTGATTCCCATGTCCAGAATATTCTGGAGAAACGCACCGATCACACTGAATGTCAGGAAAAACACCAGACCCATAATACCGATAAAACATGGAATAGCCGTGTATTTTCCCGTGAGGGCCTTATCGATCTTCATACTGCGAAGATGTTCTTTACTTTCTTTTGGTTTCACAACCGTTTCATCACAGACTTTTTCAATAAAATCAAAACGCATATGTGCGATTGCCGCTGCTCTGTCCAGACCACGTTCGGTTTCCATCTGTTTAACAATATGCTCCAGCATTTCTTTCTCGTTCTGATCCAGATTCAGACTGTCCATGATCAGCTGATCACCTTCCGCAAGTTTTGCTGCTGCAAAGCGAACCGGGATTCTTGCTGCTTTGGCATGGTCTTCGATCAGATGCATGATCGCATGGAGGCATCTATGTACTGCTCCGCCATCTTCATTAGCATCGCAAAAATCGATGATCTGCGGCTTTTCCTGATATTTTGCCACATGAAGTGCATGCTGAACCAACTCATCAATTCCCTCATTCTTGGCTGCTGAAATCGGAATGACCGGGATTCCCAGCATCTCTTCCATCTGGTTCACCAGGACGGAACCTCCGTTTTCCCGGACTTCATCCATCATATTCAGTGCCAGGACCATCGGGATATCCAGTTCCATCAGCTGCATGGTCAGATAAAGATTTCTCTCTATATTTGTTGCATCGACGATGTTGATAATGCCCTTCGGATGCTCATCCAGTACGAAATTTCTGGTCACGATCTCTTCGCTGGAATACGGGGACATGGAATAAATTCCGGGAAGATCAGTCACCAGAGTGTTACTCCTTCCTCGGATATTTCCATCTTTTCTGTCTACGGTAACTCCTGGAAAGTTTCCGACATGCTGACTGGAACCTGTCAGCTGGTTAAACAGTGTTGTTTTTCCACAGTTCTGGTTTCCGGCAAGTGCAAAGGTCAGTATTTCACTGTCCGGAAGCGGATGTTCGTTTTCTTTAATATGATATTTACCACCCTCACCAAGACCAGGATGTGGGATTGCTTTAGAAATATCTTTTTTGTGTGCTGCCTTCCCTTCTGATGGTTCGACTGCATCACGAATATTCTCTATCTCTATTTTTTCTGCATCTGCCAGACGCAATGTCAGTTCATAGCTATGAATACGTAATTCCATAGGATCTCCCATTGGTGCATATTTCACCATGGTAACTTCTCCTTTTGGAATCAGCCCCATATCCAGGAAATGTTGTCTCAGCGCGCCCTCTCCTCCGACAGAGCATATTGTCGCAGTTTTTCCGATCGGTAATTCACGTAATGATGTCATATCTGCTTTCCTCTTATCTTTCCCTGTTATTGATACTTTTTCTCATTTAGTACGCATAAACTAACCCTATGATAAATGAGAATTTTTGTCAATAGGATTCATAAAAAAATCCCTGCAGAAATACAATTTCCGACTGTTTTCTCCGGATCTCGTATTCTGCAGGGAGCAACTTTTTTATTTTATTATTTGCACAGTTCTTCAGCCATCTGATCCAGCTGTTCCATATTCTCCTCACTCAGTGAAGACATGATCTTAACGGTTGTATCAAGCCATGTGATATTTTTGCTCTTTTCGAATTCTGCTTTCATAACCTTGGCTGCATTCGGAGCCCAGCTTCCGTTTTCGATCAAACCAATTGTACGGTTCTGATAGTTTCTTTCTGTCAGATGATCGATATATGTTTTCATGAACGGGAAAATATCTGCATTGTATGTAATGGTTGCAAGAACCAGCTTGCCATAACGGAAAGCGTCTTCAACTGCTTCTGCCATGTCATCTCTTGCAAGGTCAAATACAGAAACTTTCGGGCAGCCTTTTTCTTCCAGCTTCTGTGCCAGAACTTCGACTGCTTTTTTAGTATTTCCATATACAGATGAATAAGCGATAACAACGCCTTCGCTCTCTACTTTATAAGAAGACCAAATGTCATACTTCTCGATATAATGTCCCAGGTTCTCTGTCAGGATCGGTCCATGCAGCGGACAGATTGTCTGAATATCCAGTGTAGAAGCAGCTTTGAGAAGTTTCTGAACCTGCGGACCGTATTTTCCAACAATTCCAATATAGTAACGACGTGCTTCGCAGTCCCAGTCCTCTTCTACATCAAGCGCACCAAATTTACCAAATCCGTCTGCGGAAAACAGCACCTTGTCTGTGCTATCATAGGTAACCATAACTTCCGGCCAGTGTACCATCGGTGCAAATACAAATGTAAGTACATGTTTGCCAAGTGTCAGGCTTTCACCATTAGCAACTACCAGTTTTCTGTCACCGAGATCCATACCTCTGAAAAAGTTCTCCATCATGGTAAAAGTCTTAGTATTGGCTACAACAGTTACCTCCGGATAGGCTTTGACAAAATTCTCGATATTGGCTGCATGATCCGGTTCCATATGCTGTACGACCAGATAATCCGGCTTTGCACCATTCAGCACTTTTGCCACATTGCCAAGCCACTCTTCTGCAAAATGCGCATCTACAGTATCCATAACTGCAATCTTTTCGTCCATGATCACATAAGAGTTGTAAGACATACCGTTCGGAACATCATACTGTCCTTCAAACAAATCTACCTGATGATCATTGACACCTACATAATAAATATCGTTTCCGACTTTCATTGTTACCATAAACCTCCTCATTGGTCTGTTTTATTTATATCCTTTATTTTTCTTTCTGTTATTCAAGCTGTCTTTCACTCGCTTTTGAACTCATTATATCCACTCTTTCACATGAAATCAATAGTTGTTCATTATATTCCTGACATTTTTTGTCAGGTTTTTGTTTTTTCTCTTTCCCCACAAAAAGCAGCAAAGATCATGATTTCTTCGCTGCCTTCATATTATAAATGAACATACCCAGTGATGCAAGAATGATCAGTCCATATCCGACAAAACTGTAAGTATCCGGAATCTCTCCAAACAGGAAAAATCCCAGAAGTGTCGCAAATATGATCTGCGAATAATCAAAAATTGAAATCTTACCTGCCGGTGCATACGTATACGCCGCAGTGATCGTAAACTGTCCACCCGCAGCGAACAATCCTGCCATCATAAGTGTTACCAGCTGTCTTCCTGTCATCGGCGTATAATCAAAAATCAGATACGGTAATACAAACAGGCAGGAAAAGACCGAAAAATAAAATACTATGATGGGACCTTTCACTCCATGTGTCCCGAGCACACGCACCATTGTATAGGCAACCCCTGCTCCAAGCCCACCACAGACACCGATCAGTGCCGGAACCAATGCCGCATTCTGGAACCCCGGTTTCACAACAAACAAACATCCGATAAAAGCAAGAAATACACAAGCTCCCTGAGTCGGCGTAATCTTCTCTTTCAAAAGAAGGAACGAAAAAATGATTGCAAAAAACGGTGACAGTTTGTTCAGGATAGATGCGTCCGCAACCAAGAGATGGTCGATCGCATAAAAATTACAGAGGATTCCCAGTGTACCAAATGCACAACGAAGGAAAAGCGATCCCCAGTATTGTTTCTGAACTCTTGGTACCATATGCTTTCTGGTCAGAATGATCGCCGCAAAAATAGCTGCTACCAAGTTACGAAAAAAGCTCTTCTGCACGGATGGAAGATCTCCTGCCAGACGCACGCTCACATTCATACATGCAAAGAAAAATGCAGACAGGATGATCATGACCATTCCTTTTATATAATTTTCCTGTTTCATATTTAATCTATAAGCCTCCTCATATTTTCTTTAAAAATAAAAAGCTTATATAATATATCACTTTTTATTTATCATAGCACCAATCCGCTTGCAGATACAATAGAGATTCTACCACATAACAAACTGAATATTTTCATTCCCTGTAAATTTTATATGGAAGTTTCACATTCTTTCCGTTATAATGATAGCTGAATACATACACGAAGAGACGCGGCACCTTATTACAACACTAAAGCCGCTTCAGAACGGAGGAGAAATATTATGGAAATTGTTTGTTTAGACCTTGAGGGTGTACTGGTACCTGAAATCTGGATCGCATTTGCAGAAGAGACCGGTATCCCGGAATTAAAAAGAACAACAAGAGATGAGCCGGATTACGACAAATTAATGAAATACCGTCTCAATATTTTAAAAGAACATAATCTTGGACTGAAAGAGATTCAGGAAACAATTTCCAAGATTGATCCACTCCCAGGTGCGAAAGAATTCCTCGACAAGCTCAGAGAAATGACACAGGTGATCATCATCAGCGATACCTTCTCTCAGTTCGCAGGACCTCTGATGAAAAAACTCGGCTATCCGACAATCTTCTGCAACTCACTCGTTGTAGCAGACAACGGCGAAATCACAGACTTCAAGATGCGCTGTGAAAAATCCAAATACACAACTGTCAAAGCCCTGCAGTCCATCGGCTATGACACCATCGCCAGCGGCGACAGCCACAACGACCTTGGCATGATTCAGGCAAGCAAAGCAGGCTTCCTGTTCAAGAGCACCGATGCCATCAAATCTGAATATCCGGAGATTCCGGCATATGAAACTTACGATGAGCTGTATGATGCGATCAAGAAAGTGATTGAAGGATAAATACCAAAAGCAAAACTCCCTGGCAGACTGTACCCTCATATACAGAGGTGAACGACCTGCCAGGGAGTTTCTTTTTTGTAGTTGCCTAATTGTATAAATCTTACAGGAAATCCTTCCCTACTTTTAGCCACATTGCACCTGTAAATTATAGACAAAATATTCTCCCTGCTTCTCAGATATGTAACTTTCTATTGGATATATTTGATCTTTTATTTTCATCTTTTTATCCAGAAACATGGAAAGCGTCTCTATTTCTTTTTTCAAATTTATACTTGATATCTTGCTTTTATTCCCTATAATCGGAGATACTTGAATAGATGATTTCTCGATATCATTTAATTCTTTTTCTCTTTTCTTAACGCTTTCTTTTATTCTTTCAATCTGTAAATTATGTGTAATAAATCCCAGATGCTGTTCTTCTCTAAAATCATCCATATATACTGCAAGTGCATTTTTATGTTTCAGTGAATCTTGAAGTTGCTCCAGCAGATGAAAAATTACATTTTCTCCCCCAACAGATTGTTTAATATCGAGTATCCAGGAACTAAATTTTTTATTTTTTTCATCAATGGCCAGTATCAAAATATCAACCTTTTTAGCCCCTTCATCATCTATAAATGGTGGTTTATATTCACTACAGCAAATACCATACTGATCATCCTGGACAATATACTTGACAATAACGCGGTCTTTTGTTTTCTCTTCATCAATAATTATTTCTCTTGATTTCAGTATTTTGTATAAAGTTCCTGTTTTGGTAAGTTTATCTGATTTCAAATACTCGCATTTAAACTTCATCCTTCAACCCCATAGCAACTTTTGCTTCTTCAAACAAATTCATTGTACTGTCATTAAACAAGCTGAAATCATATCCCGTACAAGGAACCTTCCGGAATGGTAGCTCTTCTACAATACTGGTTCCATCGCCCTGATTGATAAACTGATATACATGCATTTTGGAAGAATTTAAAAGATCCTCTTTTTCCAAAGAAATCCCTTTTTTCTCCAACACCTTCTGTGCTGTTTCAAAATCAATCTCTCCCCGCGAAAGGAGCTGCAGATTATTTATTTTGGTCGCCATAGTATCGCTATGCGTACTGATAATCATGCGTATTCCCCTATTATTCAATCGGTTGAGTAATTTTACCATCTCTATCTGCTTCAATGGATGAAGACTTGTCTCCACTTCGTCATAGAAAATATAATCAATATTCGAGAAATCTGTCAGTGCTTTTATAATCGGAACCAATTCATTGACCATAGATGATGCAATATAGATAGGAATTTCTTTCTGCTGATCCTTTGGAATATACATGGTTATATCTTTCTGCTCATTAAGAGAACCATCTATCAAATGATCAAATATAAACTGAATCAATGCATTATTTTTCCTTGCTGTTCTCTCTACATAATTATGTTGCAGTAAAAAAGTCAAAAAATCGCCTATCGGCTGTGTAATACCACTTGGATACTGCTTGTTCTCTTCAATTTCTTGCTCCCTTACATTCCCAAAGAAACTCTTATATAAAAGCAATAATCCCATTCTCGAGGCCGGCAAAAATAACATATTAGACGTTTTAAAACGGGTTCCCCCCATAATATCTGCCAGTATATGCCCCATTACTAACGGTTTTGCCATATCTAATGGAATTCCATTAGAAAATCCTGTATTGATTTTAGCATTTTTTATCCCTTTTATACCATTTTGAGAAACAATTCCCTGATACATTCTTTCATGATCCCTAAACAGCTCTGTCAGCTCATCCTGATCTAATAATTTTTCTTTAGAAAAATATTCCACTGTTCTTTCTGTAAAAAAATATATATCATATGAAATATCTTCTATTTCTTCAAACTCAACAAAGATATCTTTTATCGGAATTTGTGTACTAAAAGTATTTTCAACTATATTTTCCTTATTCTTTCTCAGACATTCGTTCAGCCATTCATTTAATTCTCGAATTTCTTCTTCTCCAACATGATACCCATCAATATGCTCCATATTCTGCAATGTAACTCTTGGAGACCTCTCTGATGCAAATTTAATAATTCCATAAATTAATTCCATCAGTTGAGTTTTTCCACTGTTATTATTCCCCACAAACACTGTAAAATTGCCAATATTTACTCGTGCTTCTTTTATCTTTCCAAAATTTTTCACATTAATATATATTTCCATTTCGTTCTCATCTCTCTTCTCTGCTGATTTACCTGAAAATCTATCATATTTTTTATTATGCACATATATGTTATTTTATGCTGATTCTTTTATTTTAGAACTTAAATTCTTCATATAAAATCAGTTTATCATTAATTTTCAGCCCAGTAAAGCTAACATTTATATTAAAAACAACAATTTAATTAGTAAAATAATAGTGGATAATTGAGAAAAATAGAAGTTCATAAAAATAAACAAGAGCCAGAATCAGACATTTATGTTTCTATATGATAATGAAATGTAACCAATGAACCCAAAGAAAAGCCAGTTCTTTTTTGTAACAAAAAAAGCGGGTGATGGGAATCGAACCCACGTATCCAGCTTGGAAGGCTGGTGTTCTACCATTGAACTACACCCGCATCTGCAATGCATTAATTATAATATCATATTTTACAGAAAATGCAAGCAGAATTTTTATTTTTTTATATTTTTGTGTTTATATATATAATTCAGACCAACGGTCCATTGTTCTTATGTTGAACATATGTAAGCCCCGGTGCATGATGCTCATTGCTGTCATATTACTCTTTTAATTCCTGCGTGTGAACCAGAGAAGCATAAATTCCTTTTTTCTGCATCAGTTCCTCATGAGTTCCCTTTTCAACGATCTGTCCCTGCTCGATCACGGCAATCTCATCTGCATTCTTCACTGTAGAAAGCCTGTGTGCAATGATAATGGTTGTCCTTCCGACTGCCAGCTTCTCAAAAGTTTCCTGAATCCTTGCTTCTGTTACACTGTCCAGTGCTGATGTTGCTTCATCCAGAATCAGGATTGGTGGATTTTTCAGGAAAATACGTGCAATGGAAATTCTCTGCTTCTGTCCTCCGGAAAGAAGTGCTCCACGTTCACCAACATTGGTATCAAATCCTTTTGGCATTTCCATGATATCATCATAAATTTCAGCCATTTTTGCCGCACGGATAATTTCATCCATCGTTGCATCCAGTTTTCCATAGCGGATATTTTCCGCAATACTGTCTGCAAAAAGAAATACTTCCTGCTGCACAACCCCAATGTTCTTATGCAGTGATTCCTGTGTTGCTTTTCGCACATCTGTTCTATCGATAGAAATACTTCCGGATGTCACATCATAAAATCTCGGAATCAACTGACTCAGCGTCGTCTTACCTCCACCAGATGATCCGACAAATGCGATCGTCTCGCCTGGTACAATATGCAGCGAAACATCCTGAAGCACATCATGCTCCCCGTCATAGGCAAATCCAACATGGTCAATGTCAATCTTTCCTTCTACATTCTGAAGTTCTATCGCATCCGGAGCATCCTTCAGTGTTGCCTCTGTCCGCATCAGCTGTACATATCTGTGCAGGCTGGCCGTTCCATTTGCGATCAGCTCTACCGTTGTCGAAAGCTTTCTTACCGGATTTACAAAAGTAGAAACATACAGGCTGAAAGTGATCAGATCAATAATATTCAGCTGATTCGACATGATCAGTGCACCACCAACTGCGATCACAATCGCAGAAAGAATACACATAAAAAATTCCATCACTGCATTAAAACGTCCCATCGCTCTGTAGAAATCCGCCTTAGAATCACGATAACTCAGGTTTGCAGAATCAAATTTATCGAGCTCTTTATCCTCATTTGCAAAAGCTTTGGCTGTACGAAGTCCAGAAAGTCCAGATTCAAAATCCGTGTTGATTGCTGCCATTTCTTTTTTTACATTACGTGATGCATTCTGCATAGAAAATCGGCATTTCCACACAACAATCAGAAAAATCGGAATCGTTATCGCAATCACAAGTGCCAGTTTCCACTGAATCGTAAACATGATGATCAGTGCACCAATAATTGTCACGGTAGAGATAAAAATATCTTCTGGTGCATGATGCGCGAACTCTGTGATATCAAAAAGTTCCGATGTAAGCTGACTCATCAGCTGTCCCACACGGGCATTATCAAAATATGCATAACTCAGTTCCTGAATATGCTGGAACAGATCACGCCGAAAATCCGTTTCTATACGCACGCCAAACGTATGACCCCAGTAAGTAATAATATAAGTAAAAATCGATCTCAGAATATAAGCACAGAACACAACTGCCATAACCGTCCAGAATGTTCTCCACGCATTGTCCGGTAAAAGTTTATACATACACCATCTGGAAATAAAGGGAAATGCCAGATCGATCATTGCGATCAACAACGCACATGCCATGTCCAGGAAAAACAGCTTCCTGTGTGGTTTAAAATATGACAGAAAAATCTGCATCTCACTTTTATTCTTGAAGTCTTTCTGATTCATCTTCTTTCTCCTTATTAATACTCCAAAGCTAACCCGTGAAGTCGAACTTTTTTCATTTTTTATTCACTCACCTTCCGGAAATCATCTTAGCACAAAATCCCGCACATATCAAACAAAGCTGATATATGCGGGACTTGCAATTGACTTGCTACTTACGTAGTCATCTTTCGTCTATATATTCTGTCTTTAATCCATTCTCTTCGCAGTAAGCATCCATCCGACTTCCCTTTCGGCATCGGATCGTGCAGCTCTTGTTTACGATACCTGGACCGATTTCTTCCGGGTCGTGATGGATTTCCAGATATTCCAGACGGTTACAGCCGTGGAAGACCCCTTCCCCGATCTTTTGTACGCTCTTAGGAATAAGAACACTTTTCAGTCCATTACACTTGAAGAATGCCTTGTCACCCAATTCCTGCAAACCTTCTGGCAGCTGCAGTTCTTCCAGTTTACAGAAATAAAACGCCTGCTCTCCGATCCGGATGACCGAGTCAGGAATCCGAACCTTCTTCAATTCCTTACATTTATAAAATGCCCGGTTTCCTATCGTCTCTGCTCCATCCGGAAGTATCAGTTCACTCAGCTTCACACAGCCCTCAAAAGCACTTTCCGGGATCTCCATACATCTGGAACCTGATTCAAACCTCACTACTTTCAGGTTGTTGCAGCCCTTATAACACTGTACACCGATCTTCTGCAACGAAGCAGGAAAACTCACCTGTGGAAGATTACAGTTCCCGGCAAATGCTCCCGCCCGGATCTCTGTAAGCCTTCCCGGTAAAATGACTTCTTTACGTATATGGCAGCCATAAAAAGCCTCCCTTCCAATGACCTTACAGCCAAGTGGAAGCCATATCTCCTTCATCTTCCCATTATTTTTGAAACAGTCATCACCAATCGAATTATACTGTTCCGGGATTGTCTGTATCAGTTCATTCTTCTGCTGATCCGCCATCAGCCGTGTATAAGTCCGCATATCTTATTTCACTTTCACTTTGATCACATACGATTTCCTTCCGGATCTCACTGTGATCTTAACAGTTCCTTTCTTCTTTGCTGTGATGGTGCCGTTCTTGCTTACGGCTGCCACTTTCTTGTTGGAAGAAGTGTAAGTTACTTTCTCCTGAGAAGTAAGAGGGCTTACTACTGGCTTGAGTGCCAGCTTCTGACCTTTCTTCAGGGTTACATTCTTTTTCAAACCACTGATCTTGGTAGTCTTTACTTTAGAAGTCTGGACTTTTACTTTCAGGGTTGCTTTCTTGCCGCTCTTTAATGTAACGGTGATCCTGGCAGTTCCTGTCTTCTTACCGGCTTTGATCACGCCTTTCTTATCAACCGTTACGATCTTCCTGTTGCTGGAACTCCAGGACTTCACGGAATCTCCGTTTGCCATGGTCACTCTGATCTTATTGGTCTTCTGTTTCTTCTGAAGCTTGATAGATGTTGCATTCAGCCTGATCGCTGCAGTAAGTTTTGTTCCATTATCTTTTGTAACCGTTTTTCCGCATACAGAGCATGTTCCCTGCTGTTTCTCCGGTGCAAAGACGGTTGCTTTCGAGATTGTCTTCCATACATAGTTATGGTCTGCTGTATATTTCACTTTCTTCTGGTAGCCGCAGACGGTACAGGTATAGGTCTTCTCTCCTGCTGTCTTACAGATCGCTGTCCTGGTCACTTTTCCTGCATCGAAGGTATGTGCCGCATAACCGCCCTTCTTTGTGTTATCCGTGATGTCGCATTTGCTCCACTGATACGTGCATTCATGCCAGTGTGCATCTGCATTGGAGCTCCACGTGCTGCCCCAGATATGGTCATGTTCCTGCTGATAATTATCGGTATAGTGGAACACAATGATATCCCCGTCTTCCAGATACTGTTCTGTCACGCTCAGGTCGGAGTGGATCCCGTTCAGCGTGTACATCCAGCCGCTGTTCGCTCCGTTATTGACCTCCGCAAGGCTCGTTCCATCCGGTTTTGTGATGCCCGCAATGTAGTTGCCTTTTGTATTGTCCCAGCTGTATCCGTATTTCGTCAGGACCTTCTCAAAGACATCCAGCACCGTTGCATTGCCGCCGACTTCATACTCCGCATTTGGGATCCAGGTCTCAAGGTTGCCTGCGCGGAGGCTGTGGTACTCTTTATCTGCATCGCTGTCGTGCTTCTTATCACCAAGAAGAGAGAAAGATACATGGATATCTTCCGGATCCTTTTTCAGGACCTTCACTGTGATCTCCGCATATGCCGCGCCGCAGACGATCCTTACTTTCTGTTCCCCGCGACGGTCTTTGTTGTATCCCTCAATCTTTACATCAGATAAAGAAACCGTCTTCTCACTTCCAACATTCATACGGACTTTGATGACCATTCCGGTCAGGTCCAGGTCCTCGCCCGGCTCGTACTCCGTCCGATAGGTTCCTGAGATCTCAACGGATTCCTCATACGGTTTTATCTCATTTGTCGTAGTGAGCTTGGAGGCATCTGCTCCCAGAGGATCATCGGTACGGTTATAACCGATCTGCCAGCTGCATCCGGTAACCGGCGGACAGCCGGAAACATCCTTCTCCGTGTTCATGTAGACTGCACCGCTGGATGACTCATGCTCTGCACAGTTTGTATCCACATACCGCACAAAACCGATGCCCTTCTCTGCACCGCAACTCGCTTTATAATAATTATTGGAGATATCATCGATCCGGTTCAGGCTGGCATAATATCCGATGATGCCGCCGATATAAGATGCCTTTTCCCCGGTCGCCTTCACTGTTCCAGTAAACGAATTGCCCTTCAGGGAATAGACACAGTTATTCCAGGACTGGACGATATAGGTATCTGCACCGAGGATGCCCCCGACCTTGTCCACGCCAGTGATGCTTCCTGTGACGGAGCAACCTTTGATCGTGATTCTTCTTCCATTCGGAGCAGATGCATCATCCCCATAACCACCGCCGACGATACCGCCCGCGTGCTGTCCGGATGCTTCCACTGTTCCGTAGAATTCACAGCCGATGACCGCACACTCGCCCATCGCATTGTCACGGGTGCCACTGATACCACCAACATAATCCGTGCCATAGACTGTCGCATAGCTCACACAGTTCTCGATCGTTCCCTGCATGCGGCCTGCGATTGAACCGATTCTGTCCTGATCTTTGTTGTAACCGATGATGACATCTTTCTCGATCGTACAGTTGCGGATCGTTGCCAAAAAGCCGGAAGAAACTCCCGCATACGGGCTTGCTGTCTTGTTGGCTCCGATCAGTCCGGCTTTCAGCGTGCTGGAACCGCTCTTCAATGTTACATTATCAATGATGATGGCACTGCCGGAAAGGCCCACACCCTCAAAGTTATTGACCAGACCGTATCCGGCGATCTTCTTTCCATAAATGTTCAGATTCCGCACTTCAGTATTCTGCACATATCCCAGGAGCGGACGTCCTCCCTCCGGAATGGTGAGAGTCTTATTATTTCCGTCCAGGATACCGCTGAATGCATAGAGATTGTTTCCGTTCTGAAGGTTTGCCGTGCCATCCTTTGTCACACCGATCGGCTTCCAGTCTTCCGGGAGTGTGATGTCCGCTTCCTGACGGAAGTAACAGCCTTCAAAAGCCTCTCCCTGCGCTACGGCCTCATAGAGTTTCTGGTAATCAGAAGCCTCCTTAATAAGGTATGGATCTTCCTGTGTACCGGAGCCACTGAACAGATTCCGCAGCTGGCTGTCGCTCCTGCGGACCACGATCCGGGCAAAGTTGCTGGTCACACTGGCTGTGTAACCCTGCACGGAACTGGTCACCACGCAGTAATAGTACTTACTGCCAGGGGTTTTGGAATCCTGAATGCCGAGCTCTTCCACATCCAGATAACGCTCCGTGCCCCGTTTGATTGGTTCTGCCCCTTCTTGTGATTTCTTGTCATTCACATACCACTGGTAGGTCACATAAGAAACTCCCGGCAGCCATTCATTCGGATCCTCCAGATAGGTGTCTATTTTTAGATTTTCAATCTTTTTGGTAAGTTTATAAGCTGCACTCTTTGGCTGTTCCGAGATTTTCGGTACGATCGGTCCATCCACTCCGACAAACACATACACACCGATAATATCATAGGTCTTTCCGGCATCTGTTCCTTCCGTTACCGTATATTTTTCCCCGGTTGTCGCCCAGGTCTTGTACTCGTGGCCCCTATAATTGTAGTGTACCTCACAGGCATAATAACTTCCTCTATCATTCACAGCTGCCAGATTCGTTGACGGTACATAACCAGACGTCTGCTTTCCATAATAATAACCTCCGGCTTCCGAATTATAGGAAGACTTGACCTGGCGCCAGTAGTAGGAAAGCTCACCGCCTTCTGCTGATACCTTTGCCTCTACCTGGATCGGTTCCGCCTGTTCATCAACAGAATAATAAAATCCTTTATCCCAGTCATAGGTATGCCCGTTCTCCGGCATTGCTCCGCCTGCATCCACAAAGGAGGCCGTCACAGTCGGCGCTTCTTCTGTCTGAACACGGGCAGTCGCAGACACTGCCTGATAAGAACCTGTCTGATCCGTGTTCGTTACCACACAGTAGTACCAGTCCTCACCTGCCTGATCCGCTGATGGTGTGTAAGATGCCTGGTCTGCTCCCTCTATGGCTGTCCCGCCGGAAGCTGCATTCTTTTCATTCACATACCACTGATAGGAAAGGGTTCCCGAGGCACTAGCTTTCACTGTCAGGGCTTTTGCAGTATCTCCCACGATATACTCTGCGCCCTCTGGCTCTCCCAGGATCACCGGTGTGCTTTCACTCGGCGAACGTTCCAGCTGGATACTGTAGACCGAAGCGATCCTGTCCTCTGTGCTGACCTCCACTTCTGCAGTCATCTTTCCATCCACATCCCAGACGCATGGAAGGTCATATCCTTCATCACTCTTTACTTCTGTTCCGTTTATCCGGATCGTATAGCTGTTCAGATAAGCGGAAGGAGTGATTCTGACACTCTCTGCCCCATTCTCCACATAGGCATGGTAAATCTTCTGATCCCGATTGAACGTCTGGTCCATCAGCCCTTCCACTTCCAGATCTTTCAGCGTGGCATGTCGCTTTACATTAACCCGGTACACAACTGAAAAATCATTAAAAAAGCTCAGCTGCATCTCTCCATCAGAAAGAACGTAAGTATCCGGTGTTGCTTTTCCATCTATCACGCCGACTCCCGTTGTCCCTCCATAACGATTCGTATACATGACAGAGTCATAGTTTCCGCTGGCAACAGCTGCTTCCGAAAGTGTCGCTACTGTATAAAAATGGTCCATATAGTCCGGGGCTTCTATGGAATACCCTTTGTACACATTCTCCTGAAACTCCGGAGTCATCTCCAGAGGGGGTGCTCCATTCTTATAATCTTCCTCAGAATTATAAAACTTAATATCCGAAAAAGAAGGCTTTACACATACCGTTACCTTCACTGCAGAAGGAACGATATTCTCCTTTTCCCCGGATTCCACTGCCAGATAATAAATACCTGTATTTTGAATGCTGATATAATAACTGACAGGCCCGCTGTCTTTCATCGTTATCGTATACGAATCTTCCGAGACAGGCTGAAAATTGCTGTCGTAAACCGTGAGCTTTCCACTACGGAAAAGGCTGAACTGATACTCGTCCAGGATATCTTCGTAGGCTGCTTTATAGCAGTCCACATATTTTGATGTCCCAACCGGGATCGTATAAGCGTCCTTGGCAAACTTTGTATAGCCGTCACTGCGTTTCTCTGTATCCTTATAGACAAAGGCGGTCAGCTCATCACCCGCATGAACCGCTTCCTGCAAATCTATACACAGCTCATCATCTTTCCACCAGCCATAAGCATCCTCAGAGATTCCCCAGAGTTTACCGATGTACAGACTGCCGGTATCTTCTGCTTTTCCTGTCTCATATCCTGCACTTCCACCCTCATAATACTCGTCATGTACTGCCATCAGGGCTTCATCATATGTCAAGATCCCGTCACTGTTCAAGTCTTTTACAGTGACCTCGCGTTCTGCCATTACACTGCCGTCTTTTGCCTTTGCCAGGCTTCCACGGATGCCGATGGTCATATGGACGGTGGCATCTTTCGCCGGTTCTGTGTCTCCCACTGCATCCCCGGCTGAAAACTCTGCACTATTATCTGTCCCATCACTGAATGCAGCTTCAGTATCTGTCTCATCCAAGTCAGCATCCGACAACTCCTCGGAGCCGTCTTCTATATCTTCTTCTGTGATATCCACATCAGATGAAGCATCGTCCTCATCTGCGATATCCAGATCTGCACCATCAGCAAACAATTCTTCGGATGCATAGACACTGGATGAAAGTAAGGATACGCTCATCACTGCTGACATGCATACGGCTGACAGCCGTTTCAGTATCTCTTTTTTCTTCACCTGCTCACTCCTCTCTGCTTTTTAGAAAAAGGCCGGACCCTTTCCGGGATCCGACCTTTTATCGGTTATCTTGTTTCCTGCAATACCTGTAGATTCAGTTTTTGTTCACTGATCCCTTATTTTACTTTGATCTTTACAGTGTAAGATTTCTTACCGGATCTTACTGTGATCTTTGCCGTTCCTTTTTTCTTAGCTGTTACAACACCCTTGGAGGATACCGTTGCAACTTTCTTGTTGGAGCTTCTGTAAGTCACTTTCTCACGGGATGTGAACGGAGCGATCACTGGTTTCAGGGTTGTTTTTTTGCCTTTCTTTAAGGAAACATTCTTTTTCAGTCCGCTGATCTTTGTTGTCTTTACCGCTGTTTTCTGTACTTTGACTTTGACCGTTTTCTTCAGACCGCTTGCAAGTGTGATCTCCAGTTTTGCTGTGCCTTTTTTCTTACCTGTGATCTTGCAGGTTCCATTCGCTTTTCCGCTTACAGTGAATACTTTCCTGTTAGAGGATTTCCAGGATTTTACAGAATCTCCTTTTGCAAGGCCTGTAACTTTCAGTCCGGAAGTAGACTGTTTTACCTTCAGGGTAACAGTAGCTGCATTTACCGTCATCTTCGGAGCCAGTTTTGCTCCGGCAGCCTGTGTCTCTTCTTTGCCGCATACGCTGCACTTTCTTACCTGCTGCTCCGGTGCATTGACTGTAGCATCTGCTGTCTTCTTCCATGCGCTCCACTTATGTCCGGCTGCCGGGATCGCCTGTTCATCTGTCTTGGCATCACATCTTGTACAATGCTTACTCTTCACACCTGCTTCTGTACAGGTAGCCGCCTTGTCTACTGTGAATTCCGCTTCATAGTCATGTCCGAGTGCAGGGATTACGTTTTCATCGTCTTTATAAGAATACTGCTCTCCACATACTTCACATGTGCCAACTTCTTTATATCCATTCTCAGTACAGGTAGCATCTTTTGCCTCTACTGCCTCCCCTTTACAATGAACTGTTATATCATCCGGAAGTCCAGACATTCCAAATTGTGCGTTAGCTATAAGTGCAGCCCATTCTTCTCGTGTGCCATTATAACATCCATTCTTTACATTCTCTCCAAATGATAAAAATCCCAGTTTTTTGACATCCTTAAAGTCAAAAGAGGTCAGTGCATCGCAACCATCAAATGTATCATCCGGAATTTCTTCAAGACTGCTTTCAACCTCAAAATCTTTCAGCAATTTACAATTGTAAAACATGCTATCGCCAGTAAAATTCACCTTTTTTGCCTTAAAAGACGTCAGTGAACTTCCTGCAAATGCATTTCCGCCTAATGTAACTTCATCTGTATTAAATGTTACACTGTCCAAACTTGTACTTGAAAAAGCAGCCCGTCCAACTTTGCTTACATTTTCCAGATTGATTTTTTTCAACGTTTTATCGCCAGAAAATGCCTGGGTTCCGATTTCAGTAACTGTTGACGGAAGTACCACTTCTTCAAGTGAAGTATAAAAATCTGTTCCAGCAGCATTGAAGGTATTAAAATTCTTGTTACCTACTTTTGTGATTCCTTCTCCAACTACAATTTTTTTCACTTCTGTTACTGCATCCATCGTCTCAAGGTATACATACCACGGCGTTGCAATACAGTTTCCAATGTCCTGCATTTCTTCCGCCTGAGAAACTCTGAGATACAGAGTCTGTGTCTGGGCATCATACTTTGCTTCCATAGTGCTGTCTGCATAAAAGCTCTTATAATCACTCATCTTTACCCATCCATCTTCTGTTGTTCCCTCTGCTGTATCCCCATCTCCAACAGCCGGTGCTGCTTCCTCACCATCATTAAAATCAGCTGTCTCAGCTACATCATCTGCAGTGTCTTCAACATCTTCTGTGTCTTCTTCTGCTACAACATCGGCTTCCTCATTGTCTTCTGCAAGGTCTACCGCCGTATCTTCACTGTCATCCTCTACTACAATGTCTACTGGTTCTGCTGCCGCTACCGGTGCCGTTGCTGTCAGTGCCATAGATAATGCAAGACAGTATGCAAGATATTTTTTCTTCATTTCTTCTTCCTCCTTGTGCAATCTACTTTAAACAACAAAAGCAGAGCCTCATTTATAGATGAGTCTCTGCCCTATACAACGAGTTCTTCTGCTGACTTAAAATATTTCCGCGCACATATTTCACACAGCAAAACAGTTCCGGATTCTCACCGGATTTTCTTAAACTGA
>OLNH01000464.1_pt1 | contig 34678 bp, 29 predicted proteins | sample 1643101 | NCBI WGS metagenome assembly OLNH01 (sample SAMEA3136758, study PRJEB25190) | human gut metagenome | biome: human gut; feature: human-associated habitat; material: faeces | place: Austria | collected 2013 | reverse complement strand
TACAAAAAGCCTCTCCTTGAGGAGAGGTGTCACGAAGTGACGGAGTGGTGGAAAAAAACAAGGACGGTCAATGACCGTCCTTATTTTGTATAATCGCTCCAACCGTCTATTGCACTGTCTTGAATTGCTCTGAAAAGTCTTTTTCTAAGTCCGGGATACATTTCCTTTTCAAGACGTTTAATAAGATCTTTCATATATTGACGTTGCGTATATCCGTCAGCAGGACAAGGATTGTGAACAACGGGAATATCATAATTTTTAACCACACCCCTAATATCACGTTCGCGAACGTAAATCATAGGTCTGATTTGATACATATCAGTGCGGTCGAGATATGTAACAGGCGAAAAACAATGTATTCTGCCCTCGTGCATAAGGCTAAGGAAGAATGTTTCAAGCACATCATCATTATGATGACCGAGTGCAACTTTATTGCAGCTGTTTTCGATTGCCATATCATTTAACGCACCGCGGCGCATTTTTGCACACAATGAGCAAGGATTGGATTCTTTTCGTATATCAAAAATAATCTCTTTAATATTTGTTTTCTTAACCTTATATTCAACGCCCAAATCATCACACATTTTTTGTACTTTTGAATAATCGGCATCATATCCCATATCCAAAGTCAATCCCATAACGGTAAATTTTTTCGGATAGTATCGCGAAAGTTCCGCAAGCACATTAAGCAGTACAAGACTGTCCTTACCGCCGGAAACACCGACAGCGATTTTATCGCCGTCCTCAATCATATTATACTGTTCAATAGCACGCCTTGTAAGACTTACTACCTTTTTCATATTATTCAGCCTTTCCTGTTATTTTACCGCCTTGATAGCTTCGGTTAAGTCAACCTTATCCGTATAAAGTGCCTTACCAACGATAACACCCTCAACACCTGTTGTAACAAGTGACTTGATGTGGTCAAGACTGCCGACACCGCCCGAGGCGATAATATCGGCATTTACCGCACTTGCCATTTCAGCCATTGCGTTTACGTTAGGACCGGCAAGTGTACCGTCGGTTGCAATATCCGTATAAACGATTGTCTGTACGCCGATATTTACCATTTTCTTTGCAAATTCAACAGCGGTAAAATCGCTTGTTTTTTCCCAACCCTCGATAGCCACCATACCGTCTTTTGCGTCAATACCGATAACGATTTTTTTGTCGTATTTATCAACGGCACGTTTAACAAATTCACTGTCTGAAACGGCTTTTGTACCTATGATTACTCTGTCAATACCGCAGGCAAGTTTTGCCTCAATATCCTCCATAGTACGAATACCGCCGCCTGTTTGTACGGGAACATTGACGCTTTCGCATATTTCTTTGATTTTTGCGGCATTTACGCCATGACCTTTTAAAGCACCGTCAAGGTCGACAACGTGGATATATTCACCGCCAAGACTTTCCCATTTTTTAGCCATTTCGGCAGGGGAGTCACCGTATACGGTAACGTCCGAAAATTGTCCCTTGAACAATCTCACGCATTTACCGTCTTTTATATCAATCGCAGGGTAAATTCTCATTTTGCAATTCTCTCCTCAAACTGTTTTACAATATTCATAATACGTTCTGTTTCCATTTTCATACTAACCTTGTTTACAACAAAACGTGCGCTTAGAGGGCATACATCCTCAAGAACGTCAAGACCGTTTTCGTAAAGTGTTTTACCTGTTTCGACAATATCGACAATGACGTCCGAAAGTCCGACAAGCGGAGCAAGCTCAACAGAGCCGTTTAGCTTTATAATTTCAATAGTCTGACCTTTGTCGTCTTGGAAATATTTCATTGCGATGTGCGGATACTTTGACGCAACACGAAGATTTGTCATAGTGCCAAGCTTACCTTTTAATTCTTTCGGACCGCATACAGCCATTTTACATTTTCCGAATCCCAAATCAACCATTTCATATAGGTTACGGCTTTCTTCCAAAAGTGTGTCCTTACCGACGATACCGATGTCAGCCGCACCGTATTCAACGTAAGTAGGAACGTCAGACGCTTTTACAAGGATAAATTTCATCTTGTTTTTTTCGTCAGTGAAAATAAGTTTTCTTGTTTTTTCTTTCATTTCGGAACAATCCATTCCGATTGAAATAAATAATTCCATTGCAAGTTCGGCAAGTCTGCCCTTTGCAAGAGCAACTGTTAAATATCTCATTATAATCTCTTCCTCCCTAAAATCAGTGTTTGTGACCGCAGTCACAGTGGTCGTGGTGATGTTCATGCTCGTGGTCATGGTCACAGCCACAGCCGCAATGGTCGTGTTCGTCAAACATCATAGATTCGTCATAGTAGCCTAAAAATTCGTTTGCGGTTGTTTCTATAATTTCGTGTTTTGCAAAATCGTTAATCATAAGCTGACCGTTAGGGAAAACTCTAAGCATTGCACCGATATTTTTACCTTTTGAATATTCCTCTGCTGCTTTATAATCGCCGTCACCGATATACATTTCAACAAGGCAGCCGTTTACACGAAGATTGTATGCAATGTCATAGGCAATACCTTCGGCGTTCTTTTCGGCAAAAACAAGTGACGCGGAAACATCATGTACCTCCTTGTCGCTTAGTACGGAAATAAGTCTGTTTATACCGATTGCCGCACCGACAGCACCTTTATTGTCACCAAATTGTTCCATAAGGTTGTCATAACGTCCTCCGGCACAAATAGGGAATCCGACACCATGTGTGTAACACTTAAAGATTGAGCCTGTGTAGTAGTCGATACTTTCAAGCATACCAAGGTCAATAGAAACGTACTTTTCAAAACCGTACAGACACAAAAGCTCATATATACGCTTTAAGTTGTCAAGTGCGTTTTTGGATTCTTCGTTAAGACCGTCAACATAAGCCTTTTTGAAAACTTCTTCACCGCCGAAAAGGTAAGGCAAATCAATCATAAGATTTTTGATATTGTCATCAATATCAAGTTTGTCCGTAATTGTCTTAATACCGACAGAGTCTTTTGAATCAATACGTTCACGAAGTTTTTCGATAGATTGTTCGTCAAGTCCTGCTTGTTTTACAAGTCCGTTGAAGAATGCAATCTGACCGATTTCCATTGAAAATTCTTCAATACCTACCGCAAGAACAGCCTCCATAGCTGCTGAAATAACTTCAGCGTCTGCGGCAGGTGAGTATGAGCCGATAAGCTCGATACCGCTTTGTGTAAATTCTCTTTGACGTGCACCTTGTGTTTGCTCAACTCTGTATACGTTGCCTGTGTATAGGTAGCGCTGAGGCTTGTCTGAATTTGCAACCTTTGTTGCCGCCATACGGGCGATTGATGTTGTAAAGTCCGGTCTTAGTGCAAGAATACGTCCTTGCTCGTCAAAAAACTTGAACATATGCTCTTGTGAAATCTGACCGCTAAGACCTAAATAACAGTCGTAATATTCAAATGTAGGTGTTTCAACTTCTTTGTAACCGATTGAAGAAAAAACAGACCATATTGTTGATTCAATTTCTTTTTTTACTGCACATTCGTCCGGCAGTATATCATTTACACCGTTCGGTGTATGCAATTTCCAATTAGACATAAAACTAATCCTTTCAATATATTTTTGAATTTTAACTTTATTATGCTAAAGCGATAAAGTTATTATACAACTTAATTTGTAAATTGTCAAGTAAACAATATAATTTTATCACTAAAACGGTGTATTTTCAAGGATAAGGAATGTAGTATTAAGTCGAAATTTGTAATTGAGAAAAAATTAACAAATTGTCAACAAAATTTATTATTTAAACTGTTGAATGTTCACATAAAATGTGTTAAAATCAAATTAGTAAATATATTGCAGAAAGGAAATATGAAATGGCGATACACGTTATTAATGAAGCAAAAAGATGCTTGAACTGTAAGAAACCTATGTGCAGAGAGGGATGTCCGATACATACACCGATACCGGATATGATACATACGTTTTTAGAGGGGGATATAAATCAAGCCGGCGAGATGGTGTTTGAGAATAATCCGCTTTCAATCGTCTGTTCGCTTATATGTAATCATGAAAATCAATGCGAGGGACATTGTGTTTTGAACAGAAAAGGCTCACCGGTTCATATAAGCAGTATTGAAAATTATATTTCCGAAAACTATTTTGATAAACTTGGTTTTTCGGGGATTGAAAAAAACGGCTTGAAAGCAGGTATAATCGGCTCAGGTCCTGCCGGTATAACCATTGCGGTAATACTTGCACAGCGCGGATATGATATTACGATATTTGAATCAAGAGAAAAAATCGGAGGAGTGTTGAGATACGGTATTCCCGAATTCAGATTGCCGAAATCAATTTTGGAAAGATATAAGGAAAAGTTGATTGAGCTTGGTATTAAAATCAGACCGAATACGGCAATAGGTACGACTATAAGCGTTGACGATATGTTCCGTGACGGTTACAGTGCAATATTTATCGGTACAGGTGTATGGAAACCGAACACACTTCATATAAAAGGCGAAACGCTCGGAAATGTGCATTATGCGATTAATTATCTTACCAATCCCGATGTTTACAGACTTGGCGATACGGTTAATATTATCGGTGCGGGTAACTCGGCAATGGACGTTGCAAGAACTGCTTTAAGACACGGTGCTAAAAAGGTTACGGTATTTTCAAGAAGTGACCATTTGGCAGCGAGTCAGCGTGAAGTGGATTATGCAAAGATTGACGGTGTTGAATTTGTGGTACACGTTGAGCCTGTGGAAATTGTAGATGACGGAGTTATATTTGTTGAACTTGAATGTGACGGAAAGGGAAATCTTTCGCCGATAAGAGGAACAGAAAATCTTTATCAGGCAGATTCAACGATTATTGCGATAAGTCAAGGTCCGAAGGACAGAATTGTTTCAACAACGACAGGCTTGGAAGTTAATGAAAAAGGTTTGCTTGTAACAAATACGTTTGGAGAAACTACGCGTGATGGTATTTTTGCGTCGGGCGATGTTGTTCGCGGCGCGAAAACGGTTGTTGAGGCGGTTGCGTATTCAAAGCAAGTTGCAGACGCAATGGACGATTATATGAAGGGTTTAATGCACGAAAGAGATTTATAAATTCCGGAGGACAATTTGTCTACAATCTGAAAGGAGTACCGTTTTGGTACTCCTTTTTAGTTTTCCATAAAACTTTTCATTTTTTCAACTGTATTTTGGCTTATATTATGCTCAATTTGGCAAGCTTCTTTTTCGGCGTCATCTTCGGGAATATGAAGAACATTTACAAGGAATTTTTTAATCATCGTATGACGGTGATATACTGCCTCACCGAGCTCAAAACCCTTTTCCGTAAGAATTATATCGCCGTAAGGCTCGTGAGAAACAAGACCTTGCTTTTTTAGAGTATTTACCGCTCTGTTCACACTTGGTTTTGATATTTTGAGTGCAAGGGCAATATCCGTTATGCGCACACTCGTCTTTTGCTTTGAAATTTCATATATTGATTCAAGATAATCTTCAAGTGCGCTTGAGATACAAATATCATTATCAACTAACATATTAATCACCATAGCCTTTCTGTCCGCAAACTAATAAAAAAATAAAGAGGGTATAGAAACATTGCTGTTTCTAAAACCCTCTTTGGTTTCGAAAATTAATATCAATTAAATTATGTCTTTATTATAACCTAAATCACTTTAATTTGCAATAGCTAACATAAAAAAATTTAATTTTGTGAAGTCTATACAAATAAATTACCGATTTGGAATACAAGCGTTGACATTATCCACGCAACAGAAAGTTGATATAATACCGAAAATGCGGTTAATTTTCGTGAGTTGAGTTCACTGCGGAGTGTTGACACTGCGGCGATACAAGGTACATAAAGCAGTACAAACGTTAAAAACGAATATGCCGACAGGGAAGTGAATGAAGTCGTAAGGCACAATACAAGGTCGGCAGTGTTGTATGCACCGTATAGGATTGACATAGTTGACACGACTGCCTCTTTTGCGGCAAAACCTGAAATAAGGCTTACCGCAACTTTCCAATTACCGAACCCGCAAGGTTTAAATATCGGTGCGATAAGTTTTCCGAAAGTGCCGATAATGCTGTATTCGCTGTCAGCGGTTAAATGCAAATGAAAATCAAGATTTTCCAAAAGCCAGATGATTATACTTGCGAGCAAAATTACAGTACCTACTCTTGTAAGGAAGTCCTTGACTTTATCCCACATATGATTAAATGTCGATTTGAAAGTAGGCATTCGGTAGGGAGGGAGTTCGAGTATAAAAGGCGGTTCATCGCCTTTGAATACCGTATTTGACAAAATCAATCCCGAAATTATCCCCAAAGCTATCCCTAAAATGTATAAACTGAATGTGACGATACCTGCATTATTCGGAAACAGTGCCGCTGTAAACACCGCATAAACCGGCATTTTTGCACCGCACGACATAAACGGTATAAACAGCATTGTCAGCTTTCTGTCACGTTCGTTGTCAAGTGTTCTGACTGCCATTATCGCAGGAACACTGCACCCAAATCCCATTATCATAGGTACAAACGACTTGCCCGAAAGACCGATTTTTATAAAAAGTTTGTCCATAATAAAAGCCGTTCGTGCCATATATCCCGAATCTTCAAGAAAGGAAAGAAATAAAAATAACAGCATTATCTGCGGAAAAAATGTTATGACACTGCCTATTCCGGATATTATTCCGTCAAGTAAAAGTCCTTTGAAAAATGCACCGACTTCGGCTGATGTTAAAATATTTTTAAGCATATTTGCAAATTGAACATTAAACAGGGTATCGAGCATATCGGACAGCATTGAGCCGAATGTTCCGAAAGTTATCTGAAAAACACAAAACATTACAAGTATAAAAATCGGTATCGCAAACAGTGGGTGCATAGCGATTGAATCTATTTTTTCGGTTAGAAGAAATTGTCTGTTTTGACCGATTATTTTTATGCAGTCGGCTGCAACCGATTTTATGAATTTGTAGCGAGCTTGTGCTATATGTGTTTCGGTATCATTTTTTTCTGTAAGTTGTATGGCGTAAAAACGGCTTATTTTATTTTTTAAGCATAATGCGGAAATTGCTCTTTCAATTTCCGCATTGTATTTAATTTGATTTTGGGTATTACCGCCTAAGTTACATTCTTTGATGAGTTTTTCAATCCCGATACATTTGCTTGCCGAAATCGGAACAGACGGTATATTAAGACGTTTTGTCAACATGTTTGCATTAATTTCAAAACCGTTTTTCTTAACTGCGTCCGCCATATTCAGCGCGATTACCATAGGCACACCTGTTTCGGCGAGCTGTGTTGTAAGGTAGAGATTACGTTCAAGGTTGGTTGCGTCAACTATGTTGAGTATTAAATCGGGCTTTTCATTTACAATAAAGTCATGTGTTATAATTTCCTCCGCACTGTTCGGCGAAAGGGAATAGATACCAGGAAGATCGACTATAAGCATATTTTTGTTGTAACGGCATATGCCTTTTTTGCTCTCAACAGTAACTCCTATTCGGTTGCCGACATCATAATTACTGCCTGTGAGTTCGTTAAAAAGAGTTGTTTTTCCGCAATTCGGATTGCCGACAAGGGCAACGACTGTTTTTGTATAGGACATTCATTTCACCACCTTGTGAATAAAAATTTTTTCGGCGTCCTTTTTCCGTATACCTATGTTACAGTTGAGTACACGAAATTCGACAGGATCGCCGAGCGGTGCCAATCTAAGCATTTTTACGGTTGCACCGACCGTCATTCCCATATCGGAAAGACGGTGTTTAATTGAACCGCTTAACCGTATTGCGGATATAACGCCGGATTCGTTTTTCTTTAAATTGCTTAAATTCATATATCAGTCCTTTCGCCATACAAACGAGCTGACAAACTTTTGAAGCTCAACGATTATAAGCGGCATAACGGACAGCACCGTTACAACAATCCAGCCCATAGCATTAAGAGGAACAACTCCGAAAATATTTGCAAGGTACGGAACGGAAATTACCGACACCTCCAAAATAAGTCCCGCAATCAGTGAAAGCACAAGGTAAGGATTTTTAAATATACCTGCTTTAAAAACAGAATGTTCACTTCTCATATTAAATGCGTGTACCAATTGAGAAATACTAAGCACCGCAAATGCCATTGTGCGACCGGCGGTAATACCGCCGAAGATGTTTGCACCTATGGTGAATGCCAAAAGTGCGAGTGCACCTATCATTAAGCCTTCAAATATGATTGTCAGCCAAAGTCCGTCGGCAAATAAACCTTTTTTCGGTGAACGTGGCGGTTTATCCATTATATCGCTGTCGGAAGTGTCAAGTCCCAAGGCGATTGCAGGAAGTGAGTCGGTAACGAGATTTACCCATAAAAGCTGTATAGCGGTAAGCGGTGACGACCAACCGAACATAATACCTGAAAATACAGTCAGAATTTCGCCTATGTTGCTTGAAAGCAAAAATTGTACCGCTTTTTTGATGTTTGAAAAAATACTTCTGCCCTCACGGACTGCATATATAATGGTAGCAAAATTATCGTCCGTAAGCACCATATCGGATGCTGATTTTGCAACGTCCGTACCTGTTATGCCCATACTGCATCCAATATCGGCGGCGGAAAGTGCAGGCGCGTCATTTACACCGTCACCTGTCATTGCGACAATTTCACCGTTGGCTTTAAGCGCTTTTACAATTTTCATTTTATGGCTCGGAGTAACGCGTGCAAATATGTTGTATTGATTTATTGTGAGTGCAAGTTCGTTGTCCGATATTTTTTCAAGAATATCGCCTGTCATAACCTTTGAATTATCGTCCGCAATTCCGATTTTTTTCGCAACAGATAAAGCCGTTTCTGCGTGATCGCCTGTTATCATAATAGGACGAATACCTGCTCTTTTACAAAGTTCTACAGATTGCTTTGCCTCTTTTCGCGGCGGGTCTTCAATGCCGATAAGACCGATAAATACCATATTATTTTCGTTGATGGCTGTCTTTGTGTAATCATCACGATAACAAACCGCGATTACACGCAAACCGTCCGAAGTCATTTTTGAATTTTCGGATACAATTTTTCGCTTGCTCTGTGAAGTAAGCGGAATAGCCTTTTGACCGTTATAAATATCGGTGCATAGCGGAAGTACAAATTCCAATGCACCCTTTATTATTGTTTTATAACCTTTTATGTCCCTGTGCATTGTAGTCATTCGTTTGCGTGTCGAGTCGAAAGGTATTTCGTCAATACGTCTGTATTTTTTGTCGAGTACGGACTTGTCAAAACCGTGTTTTTTTGCGGCGGCGAGTATTGCACTTTCTGTCGGACTTTTGTGTCCCTCAGCACAGTCGCAACACATTGAACAAAGTCGTATCAGCTTTTTTTCATCATACGTATAAAATGAAGTTACAGTCATTTTATTTTGCGTTAAAGTGCCTGTTTTGTCGGAGCATATTACGGACGCACTGCCGAGCGTTTCGACAGACGGAAGGTTTCGTACTATTGCGTTATGTTTTGACATACGCATTACGCCGATTGCAAGCATAATCGTAACTATTGCCGGAAGTCCCTCAGGTATTGCGGCAACCGCCAAAGAAACGGCTGTCATAAACATATCAAACGGAGGAAGATGACGGAACAGTCCGACAATAAAAATAAAAAGGCATACGAAAAGTGCGGCAATACCGAGCGTTTTGCCTGTATCGGCAAGCTTTAGCTGAAGCGGTGTCTGCGGTGTTTCATCATCAAGGAGCATATTCGCAATATGTCCGACTTCCGTATTCATTCCCGTACCCGTAACTATCGCGGTGGCTTTTCCGGCTGTTACGGAGGTGGAAGAAAGGATTATATTTTTTCTGTCCCCAAGTGCCGTGAATTCTTCAAGTACAACCGATGCGTCTTTTTCGGCGTTTACAGATTCACCGGTAAGAGAGGATTCGTCTGTTGTGAGGTTGTTAGATGTGACAAGACGGCAGTCTGCGGCAACAAGATCGCCTGCCGATATTATAAGTATATCACCGGGAACAACATTCGCGGCAGGAATATTAAGCTCATTGCCGTTTCTGAGTACACAGGCATGGGGTGATGATAGTTTCTTTAAAGCCTCAAGACTTTTTTCGGCACGTTTTTCTTGAATAACTCCGAGCAATGCGTTTAATATGACGATTGCAAGAATTATTACAGGTTCTGTTATATCCGCGTCACCTTGCATAATTGACGTTATAAATGATACCGCAGCGGCGGAAAGAAGTATAATTATCATAAAATCATTAAATTGTTCAAGGAATTTTATAAATATGTTCTTTTTCTTTTTTTCGATAAGTTCGTTTTTGCCGTAACGGTGAAGTCGTTTCTTTACCTCGTCATGTGTAAGTCCTGTTTTTATATCCGTACCGAGCAATTCGGCGGTTTGCTGTACGGTTTTATTGTGGTATGTCTGCATTTTTATACCTCCTCTGTTTTATACGATATAACTATTCCGTATTGCCTGTATTTATAACCAACTTGTCTTTAAATTGTAATCAAAATGTTTTAGTGTCCCTCTGAAAATGTGTTATAATATAAGAAAAGGAGGGACACTAAATGGCAAGAAAGGCAAGAGAGATAAGTAAAAGCGGTAATTATTATATTACGCTGAAAGGCGATGAACTTTTTGTAACAGACGAGGATAAGAAAATGTTTGTTGAAATTCTTGAAAAGAATTTCGCAACGGGTATTGTACATGGCTATTATCTTACAAAGTCGGAAATTCGTCTTGTTGTAAAAGAGGGTGAAAAGGGAATTTCAATGACAATGAAACCTGTCACGACAAGTTATGCGAGATATTTCAACAGAACGCACGAAAGAGGGGGCAAGCTTTTTGCGGACAGATTTAAAAGCGAGCCTCTTGAAACTGACGAAGAAATAGAAGAATGTATCAAAAATTTAGAAAACGATACACCGAAAAAGCAGGCAAAACCTAAGAGAACCGCACCGAAGAAAAAGGACGTGACAAAGGTTAAAAAGACTGAAATTAAAATCGAGAAAACAGAAGAAACAAAGCCAATCGAGGAAAAGAAAGAAGAAAAGAAAAATAAACTTCCGTCATGGCTTTTGTGATGTCATAAACATATGCCGACACGAATAAGATATATTAAGCAGATATATTTTAGGAGGTCGGCATTTTGAATTTTTATGTTATTAAATTAAAGCATATTATAATAGCATTACTGATTTTTGCGGTTATACCGATAATTTGGTTTACGACTTCAAGAGCGGTAAGCGTGTTTAACGTAAACGGCAGAGAAATTCCGATTTACAGCGTGGAGAGGGACGACAATAAAATCGCACTGACATTTGACTGTGCGTGGAACGATGATGATATTGACTCAATTCTTGATACGTTGGACAAGTATAATTGCAAGGCGACATTTTTCGTTGTGGGTGATTGGGCGGAAAAGTATTCCGAAAGTTTGAAGAAAATTTATGACAGGGGACATGAAATCGGCAATCATTCATATAATCATGCGGATTATACGAAAATGTCGGCAGAGGCGATTACAGCCGACCTTGATAAATGTGACGGAACCGTTGAAAGTATAACCGGTGAAAGACCGTATCTTATGCGTGCACCGTCAGGCGGATATAATAACACTGTCGTGAAAGCGGCGGAGGATAGCGGAAGAATGTATATTCAGTGGTCGGTGGACGGAATTGATTACGGTGACGCGGAGGCACAGGATATATATGAAAGAAGTGTCAGACGCACGCAAAACGGCGACATAATTCTTTTGCATAACGGCACAAAGAATACGGCGGCAATTCTGCCGAAAATTTTGGAGGCATTGGAGTGCAAATATGAATTTGTAACCGTGTCGGAACTTATTTACAAAGATAATTACGTGATAGACAATACAGGCAGACAATTTCAAAAATAATTATTTACAAAACCGTTGTAAGCTATTATAATAGATAGTATGAAAATATAAAAGCGAAACGGAGAAAATAATATGGATAAGAAATATGAATATAACAGTCCTTTGGTGTATCAGCGGGCAGATCCGTTTGTGTATCTGCATACTGACGGATATTACTATTTCACAGGTACAATGCCACAGTATGACTGTATTGAGATAAGACGTGCAAAGACTCTTAACGGACTTTTGACGGCTGATTCGGAAGTAGTGTGGAAAAAGCATACGACAGGTGAAATGGGCTCACATATTTGGGCGCCGGAACTTCATTATATAGACAGTGTGTGGTATATTTATTTCACAGCCGGTGACGCAAAAGACGTATGGGAAATAAGACCTTATCTGCTTATGTGCGAGGACGAAAATCCTATGACGGGTAAGTGGATTGAAAAGGGCAGAATTGATGTGGGAGTGGAAAGCTTTTCACTTGATATGACCACATTTATACATAAGGGTGAACAATATGTACTTTGGGCACAAAAGACAGAGCCTGCAGATGTATCTGACGTGTATATTGCGAAAATGAAAAATCCTTGGACTCTTGCAACAAAGCCGATGATTCTTACAACACCGGAGTATGATTGGGAAGTGCAGGGATTTAAAGTAAACGAAGGTCCGGCGGTACTTGCCAGAAACGGTAAAGTTATCGTTACATATTCGGCGTCCGATACTGGTTGGAGATACTGTATGGGAATGCTTTGGGCTGATGAAAACAGCGATTTGCTTGATATAAAGTCGTGGCATAAGAGCGACAAGCCTGTATTTAAAACGAGCGAGGAGAATAAGCAGTACGGACCGGGACATAACTGTTTCACGACCGATAACGGTAAAGACGTGCTTATATATCACAGCCGAAACTATAAGGAAATCAAAGGTGATCCGCTTAACGATAACAACCGCCACGCAAGAGCAAAAGTGTTTGAATATGATGAAAACGGACTTCCGATATTCGGTGAACCTGTTCCGAAGAACATATAAATTTATAACAGCACAAAAAAGCAGAGCCTTAATGGCTCTGCTTTTTTATGAAGAAAAAAATGAAAAAATTATCGTGAATTGATTTAATAATTATCAATTCTTTAACTGTATTATAATATTGAAACCTTAAAATAACCTTAAAAAACAAATCATTTTACCAAATTTTTTAAAGATTTTTTTACTTCTCTGAATGATTTCGGTTTACTTTCAAACATTTTTCTGTTTGTTTTCATAAGTTTATATGACGCGGTGCGTGCGGTTGAAACGATATATTCTTCCGAGAATACTGTATCGTTATCCGATTCGGCAAAATCACCGGAAACCGCAAAATTCTTTATACCTGTCGGAATTATTTCAAGTTTTGAATTAACAGGTGATAAATATGATGTACCGTAACGTCTGTGGCAAGGAATGACGTTTACTACCGTTTCACAAATATCGTCCCAAACTTCATCAAGGTTAAAGCATGAAACAAGTTCATATAAAATTTCGGCACCGCTGCATTCAGTCATAGTTTTACCGCTTCTGTCACCGTCACAATTAGGGCACATAGCACAGCCCCACAAAACTGTAATATCTTCGCTTTGGTCTTTAAAATAAGTCGGCGGTACCGCACAAACTGTCATTTTCCAATTTGAATCGTCAAGCACGATAATACCATTGCGACCCAAGGCACCGCAAGTAACTTTGTCGATAAGCTCAGGCAAAAGTTTGTTTGAAAGAGTAATTGTAAATTCCTCTGACATATTACCTTCAAATTCATCAAAGAACAAGTCAGGTGATTTGAATGACGGGTGCTTTTCTGCAAGCTTTTCCCAAAGTTCAAACGGCTTTGAATAAAGTTTCGGAGCAGGTTCGTTGAAACTGCCGAAAGATTCGCAGTCAGCCATTTCGTCGGTAGGCATAATACAAATATCGCCGTCATTAAGATAGAAAGTCTTTCTTGTTGCACCGTCCGTAAAGTGAATTGAGTCGGCATTGTCGTTTTCAAAATCAATATCGGTAACAATCGCATTTTCTCTTACATCAACACCGATTTTCTTCAAATGTTCTTTTAGAGGGTTGACAATTTCTTCGTATCTGTCAAAATCATTCGGAATGATACCCGAAAGCATATTATCCATATTTGCAATACAGTTTACAAATTCATATGCACTTGATTCTTCGGTAAAACCGTATAATGCGGAAATAAGTTTCCAGAACGGTGAAAGGAAGAAATCGCTGTCCATAACGTCAAATATCGACGCAGACTGAATTTGCGAACGTTTTGACTGCATAAGTGCAAGTATTGCGTTTCTGTGTGATTTTGAAACCTTGATTTTTGAACTGTCTATAACGTTCTTGTCTTGATCAATCAAAGTCACACTTCGCGGATAAATATTTGCACGATAAATATTAAGTATTTCGTCGCACACGGTCAAATCAGGAATATCCAAAGAATCAACATCGCTGATAAGGTCAAAGAAATTCATACTGTCTTTGATGCTTATAGTTTTTCCGCGACGGCAGATAAAACCTGTTTCGTTGTTGCCGCAGTTGCGAGTACCGTTTGTAAATATATGAATATTCTCCGGAGTGAAACCGCAGTCACGCACAAGATAAAGTGCAGACGCAAATGCAGAAAGTCCCCCGCCTGTGATATATGCCTGCTTTTTCGTAAGAGTTTTTGTGTGTTCCGCAAGCATTGTTTTGTGTTTTTTGTGCTTTGAAATAACAATCGCAGTAGTGGCGGCAGCCGCTGTTACAGCCGCACCGATTGCAATAAGTTTTGTAAGATCGCTTTTTTTCATAATAACACGCTCCTAAAAATCGTTCAATCAATTCTATTTACTTATTATATCACAAAAAACAAATTTTGTACAGTAAATATTACCCTGCAAAAAGTGAACATACTGTAAACATTTTGATTGAAAAAAATGTCGGATTATGATATAATAATCTATACTATCGTTAAAGGAGAATATATTATGAAGAGGATCGGAAAAAAAGGTAGGTTTGTACTGTTGCTTGTTCTTCAAATTCTGGTTGTTTTAACAATGGTAGCGGAAATGTTCAACAGAAATTTCTATAATGTATTTCTGTGTCTGCTAACTTTGGTTTTATTTAACATTCCGAGATTTGTAGATTTAAAATTGAACATAAAATTACCGACAATGCTTGAAGTTGTAATTTTACTATTCATATTCGCGGCGGAAATACTTGGTGAGATACAAAGTTTTTATACGATTTTTCCGTATTGGGACACTATACTCCATACAATTAACGGATTTATAATGGCGGCGATAGGCTTTGCACTTATTGATATTTTAAATCAAGACCCGAGATTTCATATTAATATGTCACCGTTTTTTGTAGCGTTCGTGGCATTTTGTTTTTCTATGACGGTCGGAGTTGTTTGGGAGTTCTTTGAATTTGGTATGGACCAAATTTTCGGAATGGATATGCAGAAAGATTTTATCGTGAATGCAATACATTCCGCAACGCTTAACCCAAACGGACTTAACGGCACGGTCAGCTTAAACGGCATAACAAGTACGATTGTGAACTATAACGGAGGACAGTACGTTATAGAGGGAGGGTATCTTGATGTCGGAATAATCGATACAATGAAAGACCTTATGGTAAACTGTATCGGTGCGGTTGTATTTTCGATTATCGGAATACTTTACATAAAGCACAGAGGTAAAGGAAAGATTGCGAAAAGTTTTATTCCGCTTATGAAAACAACAGAGGAAATTGAAGAAACACAAAAAATGATTGAAGAATTTAAGAGTAAGAAAAGGAGAAATAAGAATGAGAAAGTTAAGCTTAATGTTGGCGTCAATAATGACGGTGACAATGGCATTGGTTCCGACAGTACTGGCGAGTGATATTACGGTAAAGGTAAACGGGGAGGAAATTCATCCCGAAATGGCACCTGTAATTGTTGAAGAAAGAACACTCGTACCTCTTAGAGCCGTTTCGGAGGCACTTGGCTGTGACGTGTCGTGGGACGCAGATACAAAGGGTATAACACTTTGTGACGGAAGTAATCTGTATTTTACTTGGATTGACAAAGACCACGCATTTAAAACTTCGGCAACTGCGCTTGAAGATACAACTGTAATGGACGTGCCGCCGACTATAATGAATGACTACACAATGGTACCGCTAAGAGCAATATCGGAAATGTTCGGCGCAACGGTTAATTGGGACGGCGGTGCATCAACCGTTACAATCGACTACACGAAGAAAAATGTAGAAGAAGGACTTGCAAAGAAATTTGAATCATATGAAAAGGCTTTTGCCGAAAAATATGACGCATATAAAAATTATTCGGATGATACGGGAAATATCGTAAGAGCTGAAATTCAACTTGAGGACGGCGGTAATATCGAGCTTGAACTTTATCCGGATATTGCACCGAAAACGGTTGCAAATTTTGTTAAACTTGCAAATGAAAAATTCTATAACGGACTTGTGTTCCACAGAGTTATAAAAGACTTTATGATTCAGGGCGGCGGCTATGATACCGATATGACACAGCACGAAACAGATACAATAACAGGTGAATTCTTGCAAAACGGAAGTTTTAATATGATACCTCACGAAAGAGGTGTTATATCAATGGCAAGAACGGCAATGAGTATGGACAGTGCGTCAAGTCAGTTCTTTATTATGCACCGAGACAGTCCGTCGCTTAACGGTCAGTATGCGGCATTCGGTAAGGTTACGTCCGGTATGGAATATGTGGATAAAATCGCGGAAACCGAGACTCATTCACTAACGGATATGGGTATGGACGATGTACCTGTTCAAACTCAAATCATAAAGACAATAATTATCAAATAGCTTTTGGCATATATTGTTCGTTGAATTAAATCACTCCCGTATGGTATAGTATCATACAGAAGGGAGTGATTTTTGTTTTGCGTAAAAAAGATAAAATCGGAATAATTGAAAAACTCGGACAGAAAATACCTGACCCTGTTATAATTTTTATATTGCTTTATATATTGGTACTTGTTGTAACGGGGATATTCGGAGGAAATACATTCTCTATGACTTCGGCTGACGGTACAAGTGTGAGTTATGAGATTAAAAATATGTTCACTGCCGAAAATATAAGGTGGATATTCTCAAATGCGATACTTGATAATTGGCTCGGATATGCCGGAGGTATAGTAGGTACTATATTAATAGTAATGTTTGGTATAGGCATAGCGGAAGAATCGGGACTTTTGTCGACACTTATAAGACGTATGGGTACAAATATATCGGATAAGCTGCTGCCGTTTGTGCTTGTATTTCTCGGAATAATGAGTAATATTGCAACAGATGCGGGATATTTGATTTTGATACCGCTTGCCGGACTTTTATATGTCGGTATAGGGAAAAATCCACTTATAGGTATGGCGGCGGCGTTTGCAGGCGTAAGTGCCGGATTCAGTGCAAATTTGATACCGGCAACGGTTGTTGACGTTATAATCGGTACAAATGCGGAGGCTTTTGCAAGCAGTCAGAACATACCGTTCGTTTCGTATCTCGGAAAAGCGATAAATCCTATGACAATGCATTATTATTTTATGCTTGCGTCAACTGTAATGCTTGTAATAATAGGCGGATTTGTTACAATAAAGTTTGTAAAACCTAAATTTGAAAAACAGAAATATATAATTCCGTCAGATATAAATGTAAGTGAATTTGCTGTTTCTGATAAAGAAAAAAGAGCACTTTGGTGGTCGGGGGCGGGACTTTTGACAGCACTTGCAGCAGCGGTATTGCTTGGTTTCGGACCGCTTTCGTCATACGTTGATGAAACAGGTAAAGCTGTAACACCGTTTCTTGACAACATCATATTGATAATTACATTCATATTCTTTGTCCCGGGAATGTTTTACGGATATGCTGTGGGTAAGTTCAGAAAACTCAGCGATATGGTCGGAGCTATGTCCAAGCAAATCGGTACAATGGGATATGCGATTGTTTTGACGTTCTTCAGCTATAACTTCCTGTCACTTTTGACTTATACAAACTTGGGAACGTATATAACGTATATCGGAGCAATGGGCTTGCAGGCGGTCGGTGCGTCAAATTCGCCGATATTGCTTATAATCGGCTTTATATTGATAACAGGATTTATTAATCTGTTTGTCGGCGGATTGAGTTCAAAATGGATGTTGCTCGGACCGATTTTTGTGCCGATGCTATACCATGTAAACAGCTCAATGACGCCCGATGTTGTTGCGGCGGCATACAGAATTGCCGATTCGTCAACGAATATCATAACCCCGCTTATGACGTATGCGGGAGTGGTGCTTATGTATATGCGAAAGTATAAACCGGAATTTACGGCAGGTAACTTAATATCAATGATGATTCCGTATTCGGTTATATTTATGGTGTCGTGGACATTGCTGTTAATGGCATTTATTCTGTTCAAAATTCCGTTGGGATTTTAAAAATAAAAAGCGCGAATCTGTTTAGATTTGCGCTTTTTGATTTGAGAAGGTTATGTTTGAATAAATGAATAAAAAATAACATAATATATAGGAAGGTTTGAAATTAAGACAATTAAACAAAAAGTGAAAATATACTCATTATTCTTTGTGCAAAGTGCAACAAATAAAAGGATAAATTTGTGTATAAGTGAGAAAATAAAAGAATAAACGACAAATAACGATAAAATTGTTTAAAAATATACGTTTGTCGGAAAACTAAGGGTTGAAAATAATAAGTATTATGGTAAAATAGATATAGTATCAAAAAGAGAAAGAGGGGAAATATGTGTCAAAGACTTTACTTGTCGAAATAAGAAATATTGCAATAGGTGTGATCATACTCGGAGCGGTGCAAGTACTTGTTACTTTGCCGACAAAGTTTTTTGGTTTATCTGCAATATTCGGAACACTTCTCGGATGTGCGGTGGCAATTTTAAACTTTGCACTTATGGGAATTATCCTTGAAAGATGTGTGTCAAAGCAAAAAGGTGCGTCCGGACTTATGGGAGTCGGTTATATAGGTAGGCTGGCACTTATTGCACTTGCGGTAATTTGGGCAACAAAGGTTGATTATCTAAACTATGTATGCGTTATAATTCCGCTTATATTCCCGCAGATTTCTATATTCATACTAAATCTTACGAGAAAAAAAGAAAGGGAAGTGTCAGAAGATGAACGGACCTAAGGTTTTATTTGAGATACCGCTTTTCGGTGGAATTAAAGTAACCGAAAGTATAGTCAATATGTGGATTATAATGGCGGTGCTCGTGATAGTGTCTGTATGGCTGACACACGGTATGCGAGTAAGAAATCCGTCAAAAAAACAACTTGTGGCAGAAAAACTCATTACAATGCTTTACAATCTTGTAAAGGATACAATGGGTGAAAAATATATGTCGTTCGCACCATATATAGGAACGCTTTTTATATTTTCGATAGTCGGAAGTTTATCGTCGCTTACGGGGTTAAGACCGATAACGGCTGATTTAAGCGTTATACTTTCGTGGTCGATAGTGACGTTCCTTATGATACAAGTGACGAATATTAAAAATCACGGTGTTCTCGGTTGGCTTAAATCGTTTACCGAACCTGTACCTGTTATAACGCCGCTCAACCTTATAAGTGAAATCGCAAACCCTGTTTCAATGACGTTCCGTCATTTCGGTAATATTGCCGCAGGTCTTGTTATAACATCACTTGTATACGGCGGTTTGGCGAGTCTTAGCAGTGTTATACTTTCGTGGATACCAAATGATTTCTTTGCTACAATACCGATTTTACAAGTCGGTATTCCGGCAATACTTTCGGTTTACTTTGACCTGTTCACAAGCTTTTTGCAGGCATATATAATCTGTATGCTTACGATGGTGTTTGTTCAAGGTGCAGGCGACTAAAAACAACAATAAAAAAACAACAATAAATATAAAACAAAGGAGATTTTAAAAATGGAAAGAGCAATTATATTAGCGGCGTCGGCAATAGGTGCGGGACTTGCAATGATAGCGGGTGTCGGACCGGGTATAGGACAAGGCTTTGCGGCAGGTAAGGCGGCAGAGGCAGTCGGCAGACAGCCTGAGGCAAAGGGTGCAATTACTTCAACAATGTTGTTTGGTTGTGCGGTTGCGGAATCAACAGGTATTTACGGTCTTGTTGTCGCATTGATTTTATTGTTTGCAAATCCGCTTATAGGACTTCTTTAATCAAACAGCGAAAGGATGAGAGCAAATGAATGAATATTTGCCTTTTGTATCCATAGACACATGGACAATGATTTTTACGTGGGCAAACCTGCTCATATTGTTTCTGCTTTTAAAGAAGTTTTTGTTTAAACCTATAACGAAGATACTTGATAAACGTGCAGAAGAAATCGAAAATTCGTATAAACAGGCAGAGGAAACCAACGATAAGGCACTAAGCCTTAAAAGTGAATACGAAGAAAAACTTTTGTCTGCAAAAAATGAGGCTGACGGTATAATAAAATCGGCGGTTGAAACGGCGGATAGACGCTCTGAATCTATTGTAAATGAGGCAAATGAAAAAGTTCGGTATATAATGGAAAAGAGCCAAAAGCAGATTGAACAAGATAAGCAGAACGCAGTCACTGACGCAAAGAGAGAGATTGCGTCTATGGCTGTCGATGCGGCAGAAAAAATTATAGGCAAAAAATTAACTGACAGTGATGATGAAGAACTAATTTCTGATATTATTGATAGAATGTAGGTGATTTATATGTCTGCACCACAGACTTACGGTGCCTCGCTTTACGACCTTGCAAAAGATGAGGGGATGTCAAGAGAGATTTTGGTTGATCTTGAGGGGATTGTTTCGTTATTTAACGAACACCCTGCATATGTTAAAATACTTGATTCACCTCAAATCGAACGTGATGACCTTATGGAGATACTCAACGAAGATTTCTTGGGCAAGGTGAACAGATATGTTTTGAATTTCTTAAAGTTACTTTCGGAAAAGCATAGTGTACATCACATCGGGGAATGTTTTAAAACATATGAAAAGCTGTATAATGAGGACAATAGTATAAAAATTGTTAATGTTACAACAGCAAAGCCTATAGGCAAGCATTTGGAAGAAAAACTATTGCAGAAACTTGAAAAGAAAACAGGCGGAAAAGTAGTTTTGAAAATGCACATTGATAAAAAATGTATAGGCGGAATTATAATCGAAACAGATGGTATACGGATTGATTCAAGTATAAAATCAGGACTTGAAGATTTAAAAAAAGCTTTGATATAGCATAGGAGTAGAAGATGCAGGATTTAAGCAAAGTTATAAAGGACAGAATTAAAAATTACGATAATATAATACGCGAAACAGAAACGGGTTATGTTATAGAAGTCGGTGACGGAATTGCACGTATACACGGACTTGATGCGTGTATGGCCGGTGAGCTTATCGAGCTTGACGGCGGAGTTATGTCTATGGCGCTGAACCTTGAAGAAGATAACGTCAGCGTTGTTATTCTCGGTGATGATACGGGAATAAAAGAGGGCAGTATCGCGAAACGTACCGGACGTGTTGCAGACGTTCCCGTTGGTGATGCACTTTTGGGTCGTGTTGTTGACGCTCTCGGAAACCCTATTGACGGCAAGGGTGCGATAAACACAACCGAAACACGACCTGTCGAGTCTCCGGCATCGGGAATTATCGAACGTAAGTCTGTAAGCGTGCCTTTGCAGACAGGTATAAAGGCGATTGACTCTATGATACCTATTGGCAGAGGTCAGAGAGAACTTATAATCGGTGACAGACAAACAGGTAAAACGGCGATTGCGGTTGATACCATTATAAACCAAAAAGATACGGACGTACTTTGTATTTATGTTGCGATAGGTCAAAAGCGTTCAACGGTTGCGTCAATCGTTGATACGCTTGAAAAGGCCGGTGCGATGGATTATACGATTGTCGTTTCCGCAACGGCGTCTGAAATGCCGGCACTTCAATATATTGCACCGTATGCAGGTTGTGCAATGGGCGAATATTTTATGTATAAAGGCAAGGACGTTTTGATTGTGTATGACGATTTGTCAAAACACGCAGTAGCATACAGAGCGTTGTCGCTGCTTTTAAGACGTTCACCGGGACGCGAGGCGTATCCGGGCGATGTATTCTATTTACATTCAAGATTGCTTGAAAGAGCGGCGAGATTGTCGGAGGAGTTGGGCGGCGGCTCACTTACGGCATTGCCGATTATAGAAACACAGGCGGGTGATGTTTCGGCATATATACCGACAAACGTAATTTCAATTACGGACGGACAGATATTCCTTGAAACGGAATTATTCCATTCGGGCATTATGCCGGCGGTCAATCCCGGTATAAGCGTGTCGCGTGTAGGCGGTAACGCACAGATAAAGGCAATGAAAAAAGTTGCCGGAAGTCTGAAACTTTCGTATTCACAGTACAGAGAACTTCAAGCATTCGCACAGTTCGGCTCGGACCTTGATAAAGACACAAAAATGCGTCTTGCAAAGGGTGAGAGAATAGTTGAAGTGCTAAAGCAAGGAAGAAACACGCCGATAAGAGTATCATTGCAAGTGGTAATTATTTATGCGGTTATAAACGATTTGCTTGAAGATATACCTGTTGAAAGAATACAGGAATTTGAAACATCATTATTTGAGTATATTGAAAATAATGCACATGATATAATAGATACGATTGAAAACACAGGTGAAATGAGTAAAGAATGTGAAGAAAAAATCCGTTCATCTGTTGAAGATTGTAAGAAACGTTTTGTAAAGTAGGGGGGATGCTCTGATGTCTGCTTCATCAATGAAGACAATAAAAAACAGAATAAAGAGTATAAGCTCGACTATGCAGATAACAAAAGCCATGGAGCTTGTTGCCGCGTCAAAAATGCGTAAAGCGTCCGAGAGTATTGAGCGTTCAAAGCCGTATTTTAATATACTTCACGAAACGCTTGAAGATATAGCAAAGGATAATAAGGATTTCAGTTCTGTATTTACGCGTGAGAGAGAGGGAAAAACTTGTCATATTGTTATAGCCGGTGACAGAGGGCTTGCAGGCGGATATAACAACAATTTGTTTAAATCTCTTGACATAAAAGACGGAGATATAATTTTTCCGATAGGTAAAAAGGTTGTGGAGCATTTCGGTGAAGATAATGTGTATACCGACACATATGCCAAAGCAGGCGATATAAAAATCTCCGATTGTCACGCAATAGGAAGTTTATTGGCAAAGGCGTATGAAAAGGGCGAATTTACGCACCTTATTCTTTCGTATACAAGCTTTGTCAATATGCTTACGCAAGAGCCTAAGACGGAAAATGTTCTGCCGATAAGAGTTGAGCATACAAAAGATGGTATGCGTAATATGAATTACAGCCTTATTGTGTATGAGCCTGACGCAGAGGAAACTTTTGCACAGATAATACCTTATTATATTTCCGGAATGGTGTACGGTGCTGTGTCGGAATCGGTTGCGTCGGAATTATCGGCACGAAGAAATGCGATGGAATCCGCAACGGACAATGCGTCGGAAATGATTGAAAATCTGAGCCTCGAATATAACAGAGCAAGACAGGCATCAATCACGCAGGAACTTACAGAGATAATATCAGGTGCGAATAATATATAAAAAGGATTTGAAAATATGAATAACGTTGGAAAAATAGTTCAAATAATAGGTCCTGTCCTTGATATAAGGTTTGAGGACGGTGAATTGCCTAATATTTTAAATGCCATTGAAATTGACAATAAAGGTCAAAGGCTTGTTGCGGAAGTTGCACAGCATATAGGCGACAATGTTGTCAGATGTATTTCGATGGGCTCGACGGACGGACTTGTCAGAGGAATGGATGCCGTTGACACAGGTGAGGGAATTAAAGTGCCTGTCGGTGAAGAAACACTCGGAAGAATTTTTAACGTTTTGGGTGATGCGGTTGATAATATGCCTAATCCCGAAACAAAAGAAAAATGGTGTATACATCGTGAGCCGCCGACATACGAAGAACAAAATCCGACAACGGAAATACTTGAAACGGGTATTAAGGTTGTTGACCTTATTGCACCGTATGCAAAAGGCGGTAAAATCGGTCTTTTTGGCGGTGCCGGTGTCGGCAAGACTGTTCTTATAATGGAGCTTATCAATAATATCGCTAAGGAACACGGCGGTATCAGTGTTTTTGCCGGTGTCGGCGAAAGAACGAGAGAGGGTAACGACCTTTATAATGAAATGAAAGAGTCGGGCGTTATCAATAAGACTGCGCTTGTTTACGGTCAGATGAACGAGCCGCCGGGGGCAAGAATGAGAGTTGCGCTTTCGGGACTTACAATGGCTGAATATTTCAGAGATAAGCAACATCAGGACGTGCTTTTGTTTATTGATAATATTTTCAGATTTACACAAGCCGGTTCGGAGGTTTCGGCACTTATCGGACGTATTCCGTCGGCGGTTGGTTATCAGCCTACACTTTCTACTGAAATGGGTGCTTTGCAGGAGAGAATTACATCTACAAAGAACGGTTCTATAACTTCGATACAAGCTGTCTATGTGCCTGCGGACGACCTTACAGACCCTGCTCCCGCAACGACATTTGCTCACCTTGACGCAACAACCGTTTTGTCAAGACAGATTTCTTCGTTGGGGATTTATCCGGCGGTTGATCCGCTTGAATCAACGTCAAGAATTTTGACACCAGAAGTTGTGGGTAAGGAACATTACGAAACAGCCAGAGCGGTACAGCGTATAATTCAAAGATATACCGAATTGCAGGATATTATTGCGATTATGGGTATGGACGAGCTTTCGGAAGAGGACAAGAATACCGTAAACAGAGCTAGAAAGGTTCAGAGATTTTTGTCACAGCCGTTCTCTGTTGCGGAACAGTTTACCGGAATGCAAGGTAAATACGTTCCGATTAAAGAAACGATTCGCGGTTTTAAGGAAATTATTGAGGGCAAATGTGATGATATTCCCGAATCGTGTTTCCTTTTTGCGGGCGGTATTGACGAAGTTCGTGAAAAAGCAAAGAAAATGGGTGAATGATTATGAATACATTTCATTTGCAGATAGTAACGCCCGACGGACTTATGTTTGACGGTGATGCGGAAAAATTACTTGTTCGTACAACGGAGGGCGACGTTGGTATTATGAGTGGTCACTGCGATTATGTAACGCCTGTCGATACGGGTGTGGCAAGAGTTACAACGAACGGCGATGTAAGAACGGCGGCGTGTTCGGGCGGACTTTTGAATGTGAAAAAAGGAACAGTCAGACTTGTTGCAAGTACGTTTGAATGGTCCGAAGATATTGACGTTGAACGTGCGTTGAGGGCAAAAGAGGCGGCGGAAAAGAAAATTAAAGAAGCTTCCGACTACGAAGAAAGAGCCGCTGAAATAAAATTAAAAAGAGCACTTACGAGAATACGTGTAGGTGAAGGAAAATAGTAGAAGGGGACACTAAAATTCAGTGCCCCCTCAGATTGTCAATAAATTGTCTGGAACGTGCAAAATATTATTCTTATAATTTAATAAAAAACAAAAGGCAAGCCTATCTTTAATATACGGCTTGCCTTTGCACTTTCAGCAAAAATAAACTCTAACGTACCTGTGTACGCCGACAAGTTCATTTTCGCAGAATCCAAACTAATTTCTTGACATCTGCCGATATGCAGATAAAATAAAAATTTGTTAATCGTATTGACAAAAATTAACCGCTCGGATATACTAAAATATGAATAGGAGGACAAGGTATGCAGATTGAAAAATACTACAATGATTTAAACACATTGCATATTAATACAGAAGAAAACAGAGCGTATTATATGCCGTGTTCGGATATAGAAAATGCAAGAAAGGGAACGAATGACAGAAAGCAGGATTTAAACGGTGAGTGGAACTTTATGTATTACACTTGTATTGATGATGTTCCTGATGATTTTAAGGACGGAAATACAGACGGCTTTGATAAAATTCCTGTACCGTCATGTTGGCAAACGCAAGGTTATGACCGCCATCAATATACAAATACAAGATATCCGTTTCCGTATAATCCGCCGTATGTTCCGTATGACAATCCGTGCGGTGCGTATGTAACTCATTTTGAATCGGTTAATGATTATAGCAAGTATTTGAATTTTGAGGGTGTGGATTCTTGTTTTTATGTGTGGGTGAACGGCAAATTTGTCGGTTACAGTCAAGTATCACATTCAACATCTGAATTTGATATTACAGATAAGGTTAAAAACGGCGATAATATACTTTGTGTGTTGGTTTTTAAATGGTGTGACGGAAGTTATCTTGAGGATCAGGATAAGTTCAGAATGAGCGGTATTTTCAGAGATGTGTACATTTTAAATCGTCCGCAGAAGCATATCCGCGACTATAAAATCGAAACAGATATTCAAGGAAAAATTAATATTGAAATAGATTCGGACACTGATGTGAGCTTTGTTCTTGAAAATGAAAAAGGCGAGATATACAGTGGGGACAGTAAAACTATAACGGTTGAAAAACCTATACTTTGGAACGCGGAATATCCGTATTTATATACATTGTATCTTGTAACGGAAGATGAGGTTATACGCGAAAAAATCGGCTTCAGAGAAATAAAAATTGATGACGGAATTGTTTTTCTTAATAATAAACCGATAAAAATGAAAGGCGTAAACCGTCATGACAGTGACCCTGTAACAGGATATACCATAAGCCGCGAGCAAGCCGAAAAAGATTTAAAGCTTATGAAACAGCACAATATCAATGCACTTCGTACAAGTCACTATCCAAATGCTCCGTGGCTTATGCAGTTGTGCGACGAATACGGCTTTTATGTTATTGCGGAATCGGATATTGAAATTCACGGAACAGCATCATTTTTCGGTGGTTCACAAGCCGTTACATTCGGATTGCTTGCACAAAATCCCGATTGGGAAAATGCAATTTTGGACAGAGTTCAGAGAAATGTTATACGCGATAAAAACAGAACAAGCGTGTGCATTTGGTCGCTCGGCAATGAGGGCGGTTACGGCGTGAATTTTGAGAAAGCTGGCAGATGGGTTAAGGAATATGACTCCACAAGATTGACGCATTACGAAAGCAGTATGTGGCAGATGGAGGGACATATAAACGATACCTCAATGCTTGATGTTGAAAGTACCATGTATGCGGATTATAAGTGGATAGACAAGTATTTTGAAAATCCGGGTGAAGTGGTTTGGCACAGAGTCAGTCTTGGAAAAGGCAGTGAATACGGCGGTGCGGGCGAATGGATAAATCTTTCGGAGAGTAAACTCGGCAAGAAAGAAAAGGAACAAATGGCGGTTGTAAAACCGTATATGCAGTGCGAATTTATACACGCAATGGGTAACGGCCCCGGCGGTATAAAGGAATATATAGACCGCCTATACAGATATGACGGATTTTTCGGTGCATTCGCTTGGGAATGGTGCGACCATGCTATTGATATGGGGGACAGTAAATATTTTTACGGCGGTGATTTCGGTGAATATCCGAACGACGGTAATTTCTGCGTTGACGGACTGGTTTATCCCGACAGACGACCTCATACGGGACTTTTGGAATACAAGCAGGCTATTAAACCGTTTGCGATAAAATCATACAGCAATATTATGGTGGTGGAAAATCGTTACGATTTTGCGGAGCTTGACGATAAACTTTATTTTGAAGTCAACGGTGAAAGAATGGAATTTGATGTTCCGCCGAGAGGAAAAAAGAGCTTTCCACGTCCGAATGGTGATGTCGTAATGGTTAAGGCATATCAAAAGAGCGACACGCTTTGGGCGAAAAAAGGATATGAAGTAGGCTTTGAACAACTTATTGTAAATGACACTGTGCCGAAACTTGAAACTGTCAATGCAGACGGAAGTTTTGAAGTATCGGAGCAAGGCAGAAACATTACGATAAAAGGCAATAATTTTGAATATATCTTTGATAAATCAACAGGTAATTTCAAAAAACTTTCCGATGCGGTTACAAAACCTGTTGAATGGAATGTGTGGAGAGCACCGACTGACAACGACAGAAATATTATGCGTGATTGGATAAATGCCGATTATCATAGAGAACAAAGCTACGTCTACGACTGTACTTATGATGTGACTGATACAGTTACGATAAAGTGCCATAATGCGCTTATTCCCGTTGTGCAGCGCAAGCATATGGATATTGAAACCGTATGGACGATTTATGCAAACGGTATTATTGATATGCAGTCGAGCGTTAAAGTGGGCGAAAATCTGCCTGTAATTCCGCGATTTGGTTTGAGATTTTTCACTAAAGGCGAGAACGTCAAGTATTACGGCTACGGTCCGTATGAAAGTTACAGTGATAAGCACCTTTGCACATATCTTGATGAATTTAATACAACTGTTTCGGATATGTATGAACCATATATAAAACCACAGGAAAACGGAAGTCATTTCGGTACAAGATATGTTGAAACGGAAAATATCAGAGTAAGCTCGGATACTCCGTTTTCATTCAGTGCGTTGCATTACACGCAAGAGGAATTGACCGAAAAGAAACATAATTTTGAACTTGAAAAATGCGACGATACTGTTTTGTGTATTGATTATAAGCAAAACGGTATAGGTCAAAACAGCTGTGGACCGCTTACACAAGAAGAATATCGCTTTGATGAAAGTGAATTTGAATTTAAAATAAGAATTGAAATTAAATAGGGACACAAAAAAGGATAGCGGCAATATGTCGCTATCCTTTATTTTATCTTACCATTTCATCTTGATGACCTGTTGCTTTGTGTGATTTAATAACGCTTTCGATTTCTTCAATACTGCTTGCTGACATATCGCCTGCAACAGTGTTTTTAACAGCTGAAAGTGCGTTGCCGATTTCGATTGCTCTTTCAGGAGTACCGAACTTGATAAGTCCGTAAAGCACACCTGCAAGATATGCGTCACCCGAGCCTATGCGGTCGATAACTTCGATATTATTGTAAGGTTCTTCTTCATAGAAATTACCGTTCATATATATTTTTGAGTTGAAATTATGGTGCGTAGGGCTTACAGCCTCACGTCTTGTTGTTGCAATAAGTGTGCAACCGTAAGTGTCGGCATAGCCTTTCATTATTTCTTCCAAAGTGCCTGTTCTCTGCAACATCCTTCTTGATGTTTCTTCCGAAACGAAAAGAAAATCTACATATGGGAATATCGCCTCAACAGTCTTTTTAGCCTCTTCTTCAGACCACAAACTTGCACGGTAGTTTACGTCAAATGAAATATATGCACCTGCCTCGTGGAATTTATGTATCATTTTAATAGCCGTTTCCTTTAGTGATGGGTCAAGTGCAAGCGTAATGCTTGAAATGTGAAAAATCTTAGTTTTTGCGTATATATCCTCCGGAAGTTCGTCAAGAGAAAGTGAACAAAAACTTGAATTTGCTCTGTCATAAATTACCGATGATTTTCGCGGATAAGCACCGCTTTCATAGTAATAAACGCCCAATCTTTTTTGAGGTGAGTGGTCGTATATGATATAGTCATCGGACACGTTTCCGTAACGAATTTTATTTCTTATGAAATGTCCCATCTTGTTTTCGGGCAATTTTGTAACTATCGCCGAACGAATACCGAGCATTGCCGCACCCGATACAACGTTAAGTTCACTTCCGCCCGCATTTTTTTCAAATGTTTCGCTTTGAGAAATCTTTTCTTTGTTTGGAGGTGAAAGTCTTAGCATAACTTCGCCTAAACCGATAAGGTCAAAATCAGTATTTTCTTTAAATTCCATAGTAAAATCCTCCATCATAATGAATAATTTTATTATACAATACAACAGTGCATTTAGTCAATAATTGTTATTATTTTGACATAGACAAATTTGTTGTAAAGTGCAGGCCGTTATGATATAATCATATTCAGAGGTGTTAAAAAATGAAAACCAACTGTGAATTTTGTATGAATTACTATTATGATGATGAATATGAATGTTATTGCTGTGCGATAAATTTGGACGAGGACGAAATGTACAGATTTACGATGGGCAATAACGATAACTGCCATTATTTCAGAATGGGCGACGACTATACGATTGTAAGGAAGCAAAACTGATGGACAGAACAATACTTCATTGCGACTGTAATGCATTTTATGCGTCGGTGGAATGTGTATTAAATCCGGAACTTAAAAAAGTGCCTATGGCGGTCGGCGGTGACGAGGAAAGCAGGCACGGTATTATTTTGGCAAAGAACGAGCTTGCAAAAAAGTACAACATACAAACTGCCGAAACAATTTGGCAGGCAAAGAAAAAGTGTCCCGATTTAGTCATAGTCAGACCGCACCATGATTTGTATTACAAGTATTCAAAGCAGGTTATGGATATTTATAAACGTTACACCGATTATGTCGAGTCGTTCGGACCTGACGAGGCTTGGCTTGATGTTACGGGAAGTAAAAGACTGTTCGGTGACGGTGTGAAGATTGCGAATGAGCTTAGAAGAATTGTAAGAGAGGAAACAGGGCTTACAATTTCAGTCGGAGTGTCATTTTGCAAGGTGTTCGCAAAACTTGGCAGTGACTATAAAAAACCGGACGCGACAACTGTGTTTTCAAAATCAAATTGGAAACAGTTTATATATCCGCTGTCGGTAAGAGATTTGCTTTTTGTCGGAAAAAAGACGGGTGATGAACTTGAAAGATTAGGCGTTAAAACTATCGGTCAGCTTGCAAAATATGACGAACATATCCTTGTCAGGCATTTCGGTAAAGCGGGGAATATGCTGTACAGATACGCAAACGGACTTGACAGTGAGCCGGTTAAATCAATATACGAAAAAGAGAAAGTTAAATCGGTCGGCAACGGTATGACGTTCAGACAGGACCTTGTCGGTGAAGAAGATGTACGGAGCGGTATATATGCGCTTTCGGACAGTGTTGCGGCACGTTTACGCCGAAAAAATATGAAATGCACGACAGTGCAAATATTGATAAAAGATCCGCAATTTAAGAGTATAAGCCGTCAGAAAAAACTCGAAAAGCCTACATATGTTTCAAGAGATATACGCAATGCGGCGATGGAGCTTGTAAAAAAATCTTGGAATTTAAAATTGCCGATACGAATGATGTCTGTAACGGGAACAAACCTTGTCGGTGAGAATGACGTATACGAACAGATGAGTTTGATTGAGGACAATACGGAAAATACGAAAAAAGTCGAGCAATTTGAAAAAACGGTTGATAATTTGAAAAATCGTTTCGGAAATGTGGTTTCGCTTGGCGGAAGTATAAAAAAATATGAGGGCAGTATAAGGAAAAGACCGTAAAAGTCATAAAATCGAAATTTAATTCATATCTCGATAGGGGAGATATGAATATGTATAAAAGAAATCGTGCGAGCGGTAATTCCGGTGAGAAAATCGCTTGCGGTAAGATAATGCGTGTAAATTAAGAGGAACAGATTTTAAATCTGCTCCTTTTTTAGTAAGTGTATTATTCGATAAATCGGAATTTTTCTGTTTTTCATTTCAAATAACGTTTCAAAATGTGCTGAATATCTCCCGAATACAAAAAACTTGTTGCAGAGGCATTTTCCCTATCAGCGGACAAGCCAAGCTTTTCAGCAATTCTGCAAGAACGCGGATTGTTCTTGCTAATATATGCGGATACACTTGTAATATTGTCCGGTATTCTATATCGCATAAACCGAAATAATCCACTAAGTACGCCGAAACGTACTTGATAGCTCGGCATAATCTCCATTTCTTCAATTATAAGATTATCACCAATAAATGAATATTGAAAATATCCTGCCAAAGTGTCCCCGTCCTCAAATATAATGAAAACTTTTTCATAAAAATGATCATTTTGATACTTTAACCAAATCGAAAAATCATCATCCGATATTGTTTCTTTAGAGTTTATAATCTCCATATTAGAGGATAAAATCGAAAACATTTTTAGTGCGAGTTTATCAAAGTCTCGCTTATTTATCTCTTTGAATAGCATAATTATCACCACAAATTCCGATTTATCTAAGTTATTTTAAATCCTTAAACATTTTTATATGCGGACAAAATTCTTCTTTATATATTTCGCCGATTTCGGTGTAACCGAGTTTTTTATAAAAATCTTTTGCCTGTATTTGAGCGGAAAGCTCGATATGATGTGCACCCGATTCAAGTGCTTTTTCTTCAAGTATGGCAATAACTTCACTGCCGAGCGACTGACCTCTGTATTCTTTCATAACGGCGATACGGCCGATTTTCATGCAACCGTCGAAAAACAGTCGTCCCGTTGCACAAGGATTATCGTTTTCATCGTACAAAACAAGGTGCAAAGCGGTTTCGTCAATGTCGTCAAATTCGTATTCAAAACCTTGCTCTTCCACGAAAACGGACTGTCTTATCGCTCTTGCATCCGGACTGTTATTGAGTCCTTTGGATAGTGTATATTTCATAAATTCACCCCTAACATTTCTATTATATCATACATATTGCATAAAAACAAGTAAAATTTTAAAAATCAGAAAAAAATTTAAAATGCTATAATTAAGTATTGCAAAAACAATAAAAAGTGATATAATATAGTTGAAAGTTACACAGCGGGGGAGGCGAAGAAGATGTCAGAGGGGACAGTGGAAGAACTTCAAGAAAAAGTTCATCAACTGGAAGAAAGTTTACGAAAAGTAAAGAGTGTTGATGAACTTACCGGACTTTACAACAGGAATACATATTATGACCGTGTCAGGTGCAGATTTGAAAATGAACCGGACAGAGAATATGTTATTGTTTGTTTTGATGTCGAGAAATTCAAATTTGTCAATGACAGATTCGGTTTTGTCGAAGGTGACAGACTTCTTAGCTATATAGGCAAGAAATTGCAAGAAAGAGCCGCAAAATACGGTCTTGTAGCCGCAAGGCTTTCGGGTGATGTATTTTCTTTTATGGACTTTGAAGAAAATATTCAGCCGGATGCATTGGGTGCGGAAATTCAAAGTTGGGTAAAGGATTATCCGATTGATTTTGAAATAAGAATGACTGTGGGAATTTACCACGTTAAAACAAAAAATATCCCCGTAAGACTTATGTGCGACAGAGCAAGTTTTGCGTGTGAGTCAATAAAAAACAATTATCTTGTTAATGTTGCGGAATATAATGAAAGTGTGAAAAACTATGTTTTCTCGCAACACGAACTTTTAAACGAAAGTGAAAGGGCATTTGAAAATCACGAATTTAAAGTGTATCTTCAGCCTAAATACGATATACGAACAACAAAGGTAATGGGTGCGGAAAGCCTTGTAAGATGGCAGCATCCCGAAAAAGGTCTTATCTTTCCGAAAGATTTTATTCCGATGTTTGAGCAGAATATGCTTATTACAAAACTCGATGAATATATATGGGAAGAAAGTTGCCGAATTTTACGTGATTATATCGATAAGGGATATACCGCGGTTCCTATATCGGTGAATGTTTCGCGAATGGATATTTATTCTCTTGATTTGTCAAAGATTTTTGTAAATCTTACGGATAAATACAATATTGATAGAAGATATTTGGAGATAGAAATTACCGAAAGTGCGTTTACAAGTGATGAAGAACAGATTTTGAAAGCTGTTGACGAACTTCGTGAATTGGGTTTTATTGTATTGATGGACGATTTCGGCAGTGGTTATTCCTCGCTTAATATGTTGAAAGATATAAGCGTTGATGTACTTAAAATAGATACAAGATTCCTTGAGGCAGGTCGTGACGGAAATACAAAGGGTAAAGAAATCCTTGAATCGGTTATAAAAATGGCAAAGTGGATTGGTTTGTCGATAATCGCCGAAGGTGTTGAAACGGACGAACAGAAGAATTTCTTGCTTGACAGAGGCTGTAATTATGCACAAGGATTTTATTTTTCAAGAGCGATAGATGAAGAATCTTTCGGAAAATTAATCAGTGACCCAAATAATGTTGCGAATGAAAATTTGGACAACGTATTTGACAATACGATTGAAATTGAAGAATTGCTTCATTCCGATTTTATGACTGAGGGGTTGCTTAACAATATTTTGGGTGGCGTTGCACTGTATTCGCTCAGTAATGACGGAAATAAACTCAATGTTTTAAAAGCAAACGAATTTTATTATTCGATAACTAAGAATTATCCGAAAAATGTTACTGCAGGCGGATATGACGGATTGGAAAATCTTCATCCCGATGACAGAGAAAAGGCAATAAAGGCATTTCGTGAATCGAAAACGGCGGGGAATAAAGGTGTTTCCGTACAGGTCAGAAATGTATTCGGTGAAGATGTTATATGGCTGTCGATTAAAATTTTCTACCTTGCAAGCCGTGAAGATTGTTCAATTTATTATGCGTCTGTTTCGGACAGCAGTGAACAAATGGGCGTTTTGAGTAAACTCAGTATGCTAAGACGCAGTTTTGAAACGGCACTTGACCTTATTGACGCCATTGCACTTGAGTATTATTTTATAAACAATACCATTGATGTAAAGACAAAACTTGCCGAAGGACATTCTTATATGTTTGGCACTTACATACAAAATGCGCTTGAATATATTTTGGACAATAAGATTGTTCATCACGATTCGATGGACGAATACAAAATATTATGCAAGCATTTAAAGAAAAGTGATAAACCGATTAGTGTCGTGCTTGACCTCTTGTATAAAGAAGATATGTATATGCGTTGTAAAGTTACGGCGAAAACAGTTTATGGAAACGGAAAGAGAATTAAATCGGTTATTGTAATTGAAAGTACAGGATTGGATGTTAAACCATAAAAAAGAGAATGCGACAGTGAACCGACCCCCAAAAGTTAGACCAAAAATCTAACTATTGGGAGGTCGGTTTTT